>OKWH01000374.1_pt1 | contig 17084 bp, 9 predicted proteins | sample 1607021 | NCBI WGS metagenome assembly OKWH01 (sample SAMN04414076, study PRJEB24778) | human gut metagenome | material: faecal | host: Homo sapiens | reverse complement strand
AATTTTTCAAACGTGCAAGGCCGCGTTCGCCGAGCAGCGCCTGCGTAAACCGCTGCAGATATCCGCTCAGCAAAGTGTCCCAGCCGGTTGCGGCCTTTTCCAAAAACCAGGGGTGCAGCCCGAAAGCCGGAACGACGTAACCGGGAAAAGACAACGCCAGAGCCGCAGCCCGCTCCCAGTCTTCGGGATAAGACGACACGTAGACCATGCCTGCGACGCCGGCCCTCCGGGCAGCGCCGACAATATCCGTTGCACAGTTTGACTTAAAATCTTGCAAATGTATGTGCGTGTCAATAAATTGCATATAAGGACTTTCGTTGAATTTATATAGGATAATAAGACAGCCATGCATATTTTGACAAGACCAATTTTGGAAATAGACCTGAATAATCTGCTTAATAACTACAAAAGCCTCAAGGCATTGTCCGGACACGCACAGGCGGCGGCGGTGGTCAAAGACGACGCCTATGGGCTGCATGCAGACATTGTGGCAAAAAAACTTTATGAAGAAGGCGGCTGCCGCCATTTTTTCGTTGCACACGGAATTGAGGGCGAAAGAATCCGCAATCTGGTCCCCGAAGCGGCGATTTATGTTTTGCAGGGCATCGGCGAAGACAGCGTCGATTCTTTCCGCCGCTGCCGGCTAATTCCGGTCATCGGTTCGCCGGAAATGTTCGCCTGGTGGAAGGAAAACCGGATTGAGGGCATTAAGCCTGTCATTCAGGTTGAAACCGGACTGAACCGTCTTGGGTTCCGCGAAACGGATTTGGAAAAACTTTCCGACGCCGACAAAAACGAATTTTCGATGATTTTGTCGCATCTGGCCTGTGCCGACGCCAAGGAGCATTTTATGAATCAGCACCAGTTGGACAACTTCCGCCGCCTGAAAGAAAAATATTTTCCGAAACTGCCGGCTTCGCTGTCGGCTTCCGACGGAACTTTTCTCGGCGCCGAATATCAATGGGACATGGTGCGTCTGGGTGCGGCAATGTACGGCATCAATACCGCGCCGTACCGCGAGAACCAGATGAAAAGCGTGGTTACGGTCAAAGCGCCGGTTCTGCAGATTTCCGACCTGCCGAAAGGCGATTTCGTCGGCTATTCGGCTACTTACCGGGCAACCGAAAACCGCCGGCTGGCAATTGTTTCCATCGGATATGGCGACGGCATTCCGCGGTCGCTGTCCAACGTCGGCAAAGTTTTTTTCAACATCTGCGGCAAAATTCACGAAGCGCGCATTCTCGGACGGCTGTCGATGGACAACATCATCTGCGACGTTACCGGAATTGACAACCTGCAGGTCGGCGATCTGGCCGGCATTATTACCGACTATTATACGCTGGACGATATGGGGCGCGACGCCGGTACCATCAGCTATGAGATTTTATCCCGTATCGGCAAAAATACGCGTTATATACGGACTTATATCGGCGCGTAAAAAAACCGGAGCCTTAGCTCCGGTTTTTTTTACTTATTTGCTTCTGGTTTTCAGATTTTCAAGTTCCTTTTGTTCCACAGCAATACGGTTCTTGACAATCTCCTGAGCCCGACCATCCTCAAAACCGTGTTGTCTCAGCATTTTGTAGTGCTCATCGTAGTCAACATAGCGGAACTTGCCGTCATTATAACGGGCAACGCCGAGTTCGGCCAAACGGTTAATCTGGTCACGGCCGCCGGCCAACGTATCTTTACCCTCAAACGGCTTACCTGCCTTAGGGGATTTTATAATCGGCTGCAGCGTTTCGGGCTGTTCCGTTTCTTTCTGTTCGGGAAGCGGCTGCGGATTTTCATTCGGCTTATCTGCCACAGGCTGAACCGGCAGTTCATCCGGCTTAGTACCTTCCCGCGTAACCGGAGCAACCGTTTCTACGGGTTCTTCCTTAACATCGTAATAATCTACTAGACGTTCGCTGGCACAGTCATCAAGCAGAAAACGCGAGCGGGTGTTAATACCGACATAATTCGGATCCAAATTGCGGCCATACGGCAAATCGGTGCGCTGACCATAGTTATAACCGGTTAAACCCTTATGGATTTCGGAAACCTGCTGCTCCATCGTCAGCTTGGAGCAGCTTCCGTCACCGAGCAGCGCCCTCAACAGCTCATCGGCATCACCTTTACGAACATCAGCTGCGCGTAAAAGAATGGCGTGGGCAATCTGAGCATCGGAGGCGCTCGGAAATGCGGTACGAACACTCTCATCCATATGGCCGACGCGATAAATCATCATTTCGGCCTTCAGAGTAGCTTCCGAACGGCTAACCTGACTGTTGGTCAGCAGACGGATAACGCTCTCCTTGCTTCTGGCCTCAACTTCGGGACCATGATAGAAATCATCATACTGAACGACGGCATCGGGCGTTTCGTGATTCGGCGCATTATTATCGGCATTTTGATTGTCATTGCCGGGCTGAACCGCCGCGCCTTCATCGCCGTTTCCGTTCTGAGCGCCGGCATTTTCCGGGTTCGGTTCAGTGTGCGTATCTTCTTTTCCCTCACCTAACCATTTACCAAGCATATCACGTGCCCAGATGCCGCTGGCAAACGCAACGGCAGAACCCAAACCGATCAGCAAACGGCGGTTGCGCTCTTTTTTGTCGCCGGCTTTATGCGCCTCATAAACACTGGTGGCACTGCGGGTCAGCATTGCGGCACCGGACAAACTCATTTTGGCAACGCCGACATGACGGGTCAGCAGGGAAGCTTTGGCCGCCGTATCCAGCGTTTGTCCGGCAGAGGCGGCTTCAGCAGCGGCCACGCTCAAATTACTGACGGCACCATAAACGGCCATACCGGCGCTCAAACCCGCCGAAGCGGCATACAAACCGGCCAGAACCGCGTCTTTTTTGTTTTCCTTGCAGAATTTTCTGAAACCGGTCCGCTGCTCTTTGGGCTGAGCCATATATTTATTGGTAAAGGGAACGACATGCTTTTTAACGACATATGCCGCATAAACGCCCATACCCAGCGGGCCGCCCATACCGGCGACAAAGGCCATGCCGATTGCCGGCGCCGCTTTTTCGGCAACCAGAGCCGCACCGCGGACGTATCCCCAAGTTTTGGGACCGAATTTTTGCTCGCATTTTTCGTCAAATTTCTTAATTTTAGCCTTGAACTTCTGAATGACCGGAATGCTGCCGACCGCTTTTTCAATTTTTTCGATTTTGTTGTCAATACGAGCGGACTCAACGGCCATAAACCCGAGCACGCTTTCCAAACGGACATGTGCTTTGCTCGGTTTGCTGCCGCCTTCGGCTTTGGCTAAAACGTCAATTTTGTTTTTCAGAACCTGTTGCAGATGTTCGCGATTGCCGTTATAGTGGCTGAAATCAACCGCATTGCCGGTAACAACCGAATAAACGGCCGAATCAATATTGAGTTTCAGACGCTCGACGTATTCCTCTTTGGTAACCTTTTTGGCATCAAGCATTTCAGCTTCGGTTCTGAGTTTGGCCTGCTCAACAAGTTCGGATTTGACGTCATGTTTGACGCCTTTTTCGTCATAAACGTCAAGAACATTCAGGGAAGCGCGGTTGTCCGCGAAGGACTTGTCATTTTCGTCCAACGGATTGACCGAGGCCGACAGCATTTCCAACTGCTGCATGTTTTTGCTGATGTCAACGCTGCCAAGATTGTTTTCGTTTACGTTTTCAGCGACATTGTCTTCCTCGATTTCGGCAATCGGCGCCCGGGGAGTCTCTTCCGGTTTGGCTCCGGCATCAGCCAAAATTTTCATCGCTTCGTCACGGTCTTTGAACCAGGCGATGCTTTCCAGCGTACCGTTGTGCACAATGCCTTTTTCATCCAGATATTTAATCTGTTCCGGCGTCAGGGAAATGCTCTCGAGACGGTTTTCCTCCTTGTCCGGCTGTTCTTTGGCAGCGGCAACAGCCTCTTCAATTTTTTTGTCCTTGGCACGTTTGGAAACGCGAGCCGCAATTTCAAGAGCCTTTTGACCGTCTTTGGTCAGGTTATCATCTTTGTCAAAGCCGACTTCCTCGGCAAGCTCGCGCAGCGCGCCGGCGTCTTCCAGCGTCATTTGGGACTGAAAATCCTCAGTGCTGCGGGCATAAACCGAAAGCTGGCCTCTCGCATAACCGCTGACCAAACGAAACAGGCCGGCACTGTTTTCGTCGCCCTTCAAAACGGCATGCACTTCCACCAACTGGGCGAGGCTTAATTTTTCCATGCCGGAATTAACCATTCTTGCTGCTTCCTGAGCATTCATAATTCTAAACTCCCTGTTTAATTTTCTTGCTAATTGTGGGCATTATAGCACAAAACGAGCTTTTTTCAATATGTTTTTTGTCAAATTAGGCAATTTTTTTTGAGAAACAGACTTTACCTCTCAACACCCGAACTCCGATCGGCACTGCCCGCCGTACGAGACGTTTTGACCGACGTAATTTCATTATCGGCACAACTCTGCTTGAACTCCTTATAAAACTGTTGCTGTGCCGCGATCCGTTCTTTGATGCTTCCGCTGTTCAATGCTTTGTACAACGGGTGGTTTTCTTCAACCTCAATACGCAGAAACTGACCGTTTGCCGTCTTTCCGTCGGGGTTAAGATTATGAAATTCCGTCAGACGGAAAGCATGCCCGTCTTTGTCTACGCCGACATACTGATTGTTGCCCAGCTTGTCCTTGGCACTGAAGAACTGTCCGTTTTCCATGCCTTTCGAGTCTGCAAGGGAAACCGTCGCATAGCTGTCCATCTCCCTTTCTTTTCCCTCCTGGACGGCAATCATGGCCTGATCCAGTCTGTCTGTATTTGAACTGTGAGCCTCTTTTTCACTGTCTGCGGCATTCTGCGTAGGCGCCGGCTGATCCTGACGTTCCAAAGGATTTTCCAGCGTCCGTCTTTCCATGGCAGCCGTCCCGGTTTCGCGTTCCTGATTCTCCCGATACTGTTCGCGTTTGTTCAAGGCGTCAACCCTGGCTTCGGCATCGGCATATTTCTGTTCCATCAGCGGACGCGGCCCCTGCTCTCTCATTTTGCCGAGAAGTTCTTCGCGTTCCTTGAGCAGTTTCATGGCCGGACCATGATGTTTTTTATTGGACAAAACGTCTTTATAATATTCGCGCACGGCACGGCGGTCTTCGCCATAATCTCCGGTCATGACCGGCGCATCGGTCTTGTCGATGCCGTAGCGTTTCAGTTCGCGGCTGATTTCGGTCACGCGCGCTTCCATTTTTTTACGGGCTTCAATATCATCCCCAAGCTGGTCACGTTCGGCTTTGGCCAATTTAATCTCTTTTTTGGAGAATTCCATCTGCTTTTTGACTTCCTCTTTCATGGCCAGAGCATGTTTATATTCGGCGTCAATACGGCGTTTGTTGTCAAGAGGCAGATCTTTGACCTCATCAACGTCTTTGCCGGTCAGACGGACTTTTTCAACGGAGGCCTTCCAGGCAGCCTCGGCGCGGGCGGCTTCTCGCTTGGCGGCAATCAGCGCCTTGCCGTCGCCTTTTTCTACCCGGTAAGGATTATTTTCGTCCTTATCCTTATTTCCGTCTTCGTTAACCGCTTCGGTCGTCTGCGGCCTGGCAAAAGTTTTGGCAAAAGCTTCGGCCTCTTCGGTTTTGCCGTCAGTGCGCAGCTGGCAATATTTCAAATACGCCTTGTTGGCCTCAAGCTGCCAGTCGTCCGCTTTGCCGTCCCGGAAAGACGTCATCATGCTCTCATAAAGTTTGCGGTCAGCTTCCGACATTTTTTCGACATCAAGCATTTTGCTGCCGGAAGGCTGCGTTTCCGGATTTTCGGTACGGACTTCGCCGTTTTTGACTGAACCGGTGCGCGGCGTACTGCCGTGTTCCTGCTCATTGGCAATGATTTTGCCGTTCGGGCGGTAAGAATAGCCGGTGCCGCCCTGCGCGCGGACATCGTTCAGATAATGGCCGGTGTTGTCGACGTTGGCAGCCGAGCGGCTGATGATTTCCATATCGGCTTTGCTCAGCGCTTCGCCTTTGAGCGCGCGGGAAAAGGTGTCGCGGATATTGGTGCCGTCAACGGTCATAATCTTGTCATTGGGGGCAAGCAGCCGTGCCTGCTCCAGCTTATAGAAAGCTTCTTCCGGATTTTTGATTCCGGCAGCCTTCAACTGTCCGTAAACCTTGTTCATGTCGACACCGGGATGGCGTTCGGCATTGCGGGCCAGCATGTTTTTCAGCTGGGTTTCGGAAACCGGTCCGGTTTCGGCGTTTTGGGCGGCAACGGCATTTGCCGGCGTTTCTTTGGCAAGCGGGCCAAGCTCTTCAACGCGTCTGTTCAGCAGTATCGCTTTCTGCGCCGGGGACATCTCCTCATAAACTTTCGGATTTACGCCCAGTTCATGCAGTTTGGCATCAAGCTGGCTTTCGTTCAGGCGGGAGAAGTCCGGCGTCTGCTGCACCGGTTGCGGCTGAACGCCGCTTACTTTCGGCGCCGCACCGGTAATGCCGTCCACGCCGTCATCATGGCTTGAAAAACGTTCTCTGAGCCAGCCAAAGGCCTTGTCGCCGTATTCGGCGGAAAACACGCCGACGGCGCCGGAGAATATCGAAATTCCGGCGGTCAGCGCCGCCTGTTTGTACAACTGTTTGCGTCTGGCTTTGTCCGGTTCGTTGAGCGCGGCGCGGAAATCCATACCGGCATTGGTTAGACCCGACGTTACGGATATGCTGCCACGAATGGCGGCTTTGAGCAGTTTGTCGCCGGCTTTGGCCGCAGCCGTATCGCCGATGGCCCGGCCGACCATGCCGACGGCATTCCAGCCGTGCTGAATGACGTCGCTGCCGCCGAAATAGGCGGAAACGCCGCTCAGAACAACTGACGTGGTAAGAGAGACAAGCTCTTTTTTGTTATTTTTCAGATAGTTCCAGTATGAACCTTCGAATCCGCTGTCCTTATAGGTTTTATAAGAAGTCTGAAACAGCTGGTAAGAGCGGTAAGCGGACAATGCCGCCAGACCGACGCCGCCGGTAGCGTATCCGACAATACCCGAAACCATGCCTTTTTTGACCGCGGGGTAAAGCCTGGGATATTTTTCTTTCATGCGGGCGTCAAAACCAAGCGCTCTTTCTTTCAGGGTTTTATGGCCGGTCTTTTCGGCGATGCGGTTATTGACGGCAACCTGGTTGCGGCTGTTGGCAATGATTACGGCTGTGGCGTTCGTGCCGCTCAGGCTATAATGTCCGGAGGGATACTTGCGTTCGATATAACCTCTGGCCGCAGTTTTGACTTTGTCGTTAAATTCCCTGATTTTCTTTTCGATTTCTTTTTCCTCTTCCGGCGTCAGATTGTCCTTATGCGCCAAAAGTTCGGCATTTTCCGTTTGAAAATCGGCCAGAAACTGAGCCTTGAGCATTTCAAGCGCCATGGCATCGGCATGGCTGCCGATGGCCTGAAGCAGCCTTTTTCTTTTTTCAGCAGCACTCAGCCCGGCAAAAGCAGGATTAACCGCCAGTTCGGACTCGGCCTGCAAAATTGCCATTTCCAGCAGCTCGCGGCGAAGTTCTTCCTTGTCTTTGGCACCGTCTTCCTTACCGGCCTGCAAATCGACATGCTCAAAAAAGTCGGCAATATTGGCCATTTCGGGGTGGAGCGGTGTGCCGTCCGGTTTACGGGCGAATGCGTCGAAACCGGCTAACATGGCGTCCATTTCCGACAGATTTTTGTCAATTACCGGCTTAAACGACGGCGACAAATGCGTCAGGCCGAGCTGAGCGTCAAGTTCGCGCTTTTCGCGCTCCACACGTTCAGCGGCGGACAATTCTCCCGTTTCCGGGTTATGAATCGTTACGATTTCGGCTTCGAGATTCTGAATGCCGGTCAGGTCTTCCGGCGCAACTTTTTCTTTGCCCTCGGCAAAATCCTTGACCTGTTTCTGCGCAAAGGCGTCAAGTTTGGCAAAAGCTTCCCCGGCTGCGCCCGGTTCGCCGCTGTGCGTTTTCAGAATACGGTATATCCGGGTCAGTTCTTCAGGACTTAAACCGTCCAGCCCTTTGTTAACCAGTTCAACGGCCTGCTGAAGTTCGCGGCGCCTGGCATCGGCTGCGTTTCCCTCACCGGCGCTGACAACACCGCCGGCCTGATTTGAATCGTTCAATTTCGTTTCGTCCACCATATTCGTGCCCTTATACGTTTATGACTAATTTCAGTTTAGTACAAAAATTCGAAAATTTCAATAATTTTTGTCAACAAACTTTGAATATCAGCACATTTTCGTCTTATTTATGAAGAGCTTACAGCAAAAAGATTAAAATTTATTTTATATGAAAGTTTCAGCCAAACGTGAGTACGCCGGCGCCAATCCGCACGGACGCTTATTCGCGCCCGAAACCGGACATGTCCTGCGGCATCATTTTGCCGGTTACCGAAGCCTGAAGTTCGGCGGCTTTTTCGTTGACAAAGCTGTTTTCCGGCTTGATTTCCTTTTCGGGCTTTTTAGGTTTGATTCGTCCGCTCATGCGCAGAATTTTGCGTTTTTCGCGGTACTTTTTCCGTTCTTCGGGGGTCAGATTGGAAACATTGTAATTGCGAACCTTGCGGCGGACGGCGGGCGGCAACTTTTTAACATAATCTTTTTTGAGGTCAACTTCCTTTGTTTTGCCTTTGCCGTCGACCTTCATGTCTTCGGCAACGGCAGCAACAGTGGCTTTTTCCCGAGCCTCCTGGGACAAATCGTCGCCGATGACAACTTTGTTGACATTTCTTTTTTTGGCCATTTTGAATATTTGCCGAAAAACATTCAAATCCGGTTCCTTTTCCGGCGCTTTGCCTTTTTCGTTATCTCTTTTTTCTTCGTTTCTCTTTTCCTTTTTGCGGGCGCCCACATTAATCATATCTTCAGAAGGCCGCTCGATTATGGCGCAATAATCATTGTCCTTCTGCTCTTTCACGCCCTCAAAAATTTTCGTTACAATCGCCTTTTCATCCAAAACCGTTTCGGCCAGAACCATATTGGCTTCGGCAAACTCCTTCCACTCTCTCGCATCCTGCGTCGTTTCGGCGGTTTCCTTGGCCAGCATGGCCTCGCCGATCTGGCGCTCGCGGATTTTGTCGGCGCTGTTGTCGGCAACGGCATGAAGTTCAATCTGCTTTTCGGCCAAATCGGCACCCAGCGCGTTCTCATCGGTTTTGCCTTTGTCCAACTCTTTTTCTTCGTTGGTCTTTTCGGCCGAAGTTTCCGGCGCCGCATAAGGCGCTTTGGCGCTGCCGGCCCCGGCCTGTTTGGCCATGTCTTCCTGCAGCGACTGCATGGCTCCGGCGTCCATCTTGTGCGCGTCAAGAATCTGCGCCATCTGTTCCTGCATTTTTTCGGCCGCGGCCTGCGAAATGCCGCCGCCGGCGATTTCCTTTTTGTCGCCGATTTCCACGCCGGAAACGCCGTCCGGCTTATAATCCGTATTTTGTTCAAGCACCGGTTTAAGCATGGAAGCCTTAAATTCCTCGGCGCTCATGCCGCAGCGGGGGTCATAAATGTCCAGTTCGCCGGTAGCCGTATTTTTGAATCCCCTGACTTTGGCAAAGGCTTGCAGCGCTTCGGTCGAGGCCTTGCCTCCGTCGGCCTCCGAACCGTTCAGATTCCGGTCATTAATCAGGCCGTAAATAAGCTTGTATTCAGCAGCGTTTTGAATAAGCGCGGAACCGTCGGCAAAAGCCTTAACCCGGCCGGCGGTATAATCGCGCAGCTGTTGGCGGAGTTCGACCTGTTCCGGCAAAGACATATCAAGGTGCTTATCCACAAAACTAAGCTCCTTATAATCCATCGACTGCCAGTTATAGGTATTTTCGGCCATTTGCTCCTCCGTCGTTCAAGATAAGACTATTTTAGCAAATTTTAAGCAAACTGCAATCTTTTTGCGTAAAAAAGCCCCTCTTCCGAGGGGCTTGGGCCATCAGGAGTTGGTCCGATTGTTTTCCCAATATTGTCTCATCACGGCCGCCCGCGCTTCACGGTCGGCTCTGGTATTGAAATTGCTGTTTTCGTCATACTGATGATTGTTGTCACGGAACTCTGCCCGGCGCGCGGCTTCTTTCGCGCGTTCCGGCGTGCCGGCAACCCGGCTGCGAGCCGCTTCCAACTGCTGCTGGCGAACGCCCTGATTGTGTCCCTCCAATGCAGCCCGGGCTTCTTCCGGCAAATCTTTGGCCGCGGCGTAGAGCGGATTTTCCGTCATCAGCGGCTTGCCGTCCTCGCCTCTTTTGATAACGCCGTTTTCATCCTGTTCGAAAACCTTTTCGTTTTTATAACCGATTGTCTTTTCCGGCGCGCCTTTAATGGCGACGTCTTCTTTTTGGGCGTCTTTGGCGGCGACCATGGCGGCGGCGTAAGCGATAACCTTTTCTTTTTCGTCCGCAATGGCGGAAAGGTCGATTTCCTTGCCGTCGGCCAAATCCTTTTTGAACTGGTCAAGGTGTTCGTCGTAGTTTTTCGGACCGGCCGGCTGCTCCTGCGCATTTTCTTCCTGCCGGTCAAACCTGGCATTGTATTCGGCCAGTTTGCGTTTGCTTTCTTCGCTCAGTTGATCTTCGAAACCATTGGCGTCAATTTTGCCCTCCGGCGCATTCTGATAGGCAACGCCAAGTTCCTCACAGGCCAGTTTCAGCTTGGCGGCAAACTCCGGCGACATCTCGCCCGAAAAGTTAATGGCCTGATTGTTGCGCTTGGCGTCTTTAACCAGACCGAGGAAAACCGAATAATCGGCGGTTTTGCCGTCTGCGCCGGCAATGCTGGCGTGCTTCTGGTCAGAGTAGCGGACCTGACCGAGCTTTTTGTCGTCCTTGCTGATGTTAAGCGTCAGGCCTTCGGTATCTTCCGCATCGCGTTCGCAGTCCTGCTCATATCCGGCACAATGCTGTTTCCAGAATTTTTCCTTGTCGTCTTTCCAATCCTGATTTTCTTCCTCATTCGCCGGAACCTCTTCCTTTTCTTCGCCTTCGGAAACATTCAGCGGCTCGGGTTCCTGGCGGTTGTCTTCCTGTTCGTCCCTCGGCTTGCTTTCGCCCTGCTCTTCTCTCAGCTTTTCGGAAAAATGAGCCTGCAGTTCATCCTGCGTCATACCTTCATAAGCCGGATCCTTGGGGTTGTAATGATAGTATCTGAAAGTCTTCTGGCCGTCCGGCAAAACTAAACCAACCTGAATTTCCTTCCAACCCGCCTTTTCATATTCTTTATTTAAATCCTGGCGCTTTGAAGCTTTTTCCCCTTCAGGGGCATTGGCGACTTCTTCTTCCTTCTTGGCAAAGTATTTGTTTTCGGCTTCGACGTCGTTGGGCAGACCTTCTTCCGGCGGATTTTTTTCGTCAACATTAATATATTTGGCGACCCAGCTTGCATAAACTTCCTTAATACGGTCAATTTCTTTCTGATCGGTCAGCGCGGCAAATTCATCCGCCGTTTTGTCCGTGCCGCCGAGTTTGAAGAAAAGGTCATGATAGGTACCCAAATTTACTGCTTCAGCCATTGTTCTGTCTCCCGATAAACATCTTTAATTATGGACAGAATAGCACAAAGCCCAAGTTTTGTCCATAATTTTGTTTATGGTAACAGAACTTTCATAATATATGGTTAAGACATTGCAGATTATTTGAGGCTGGCCAGCAGCGGGGTAATATTAGTCATAAACAGCTTGACCGAAATGGCCAGCAGAATAATGCCGAAAAACTTCTGCAGCATATAAATAAGGCCGGGACCAAGCCGCCGTTCAATGCGTTTGGTCAGCTTGAGCACCAGATAGACGATTATCATATTGGCGACAACCGCGGCCAGAATGCTGATGTCGCTGTATTGGGAACGAATGGACAGCAGCGTGGTCAGGGCTCCGGCGCCGGCAATAAGCGGAAAGACCACCGGCACAAAGGTTGCGTCCTTTGGCGCATCGGGCTGATCGTGGAATATTTCGATATCCAAAATCATTTCCATAGCCACAATAAAAATAATCAGCGAACCGGCAACGGCAAAAGACGAGATGTCGACATTAAACAGATTTAAAAACGCTTCGCCGACATAGAAAAAGATAAAAAACATTACCAGCGACAACAGCGCCGCCTTCAGGGCATTGATTTTCTTGCCGCGCTTTTTGAGCGTCAGGATAACCGGGATATTTCCGGTAATGTCAATAACTGCAAACAAAACCACAAAAGCACTGATAAAATGGTGCCAGTCAAAATGTCCGAACATGTCTTTCTCCTTGTCTGCCTTTGAGATAGCACATTAAATCTGCGAGTCAACAAAAAACGGCGGATTTTTTTGCCGCCGTTCCGAAAAAAACGTCACTCGTCCAATTTGACCCTGATTTTTCGACCGTAATAGCCGCAAAGCCGAAAAAGTTTGAAAATATCGGCGCAGAGACCTCTCTCTATTCGGTCTATTATCCAACTCGGAACGCCGGCTTTCTTCTCGACTTTCTTAATGCTCAATCGGCGGCTCCGCCGTTCCAGCCAAAGGGCCAAGCCTAAGTCTTTCAAAAATTCTTTTCTGATTGCTGTTTTTGAAACCTGTTTCATTTTATGTTCAACTCCTTCACGTTTTGTTAAAACAAAACCGCCTTTTCGGTCAGAAAAGGCGGAGGATGTTGAAAGCTGTACGAGAACAGTGCATTTATTCGTCGGCCGAAACCGCTTATTTCATGCCATCCTCCATTTCCGGAGGTTATTTTTGGTTTCTCGTAAAGAGCTTTCATACTCCGTTATCAGCTTAACCAATTCTGATAACGAAAGTGATTATAAAGGCTGTTTTCTATTTTGCAACGGCTTTTTTACAAGGGGACGCCCTTGAGCGTTCACCGGCTGCGGCACGAACCTTTGTTGAAACGCGCAAGCTGTTGCCAGCTTGACCGCAGCACCGGCTGCTTTGAGAACCTTTGTTGAAGCGCGATGCTTTCTGTGTGCATATCGTGAGTTCGTGCCTTACATTTTCTTTGTCATCCTCGGGCAAGCGCAGCACGACCCGGGGATCCATGGATGTCCGGGTCAAGCCCGAACATGACAGTAATAAAAGGGGTTCTTTTCCTCTTAGACCCTCGGGTCACGCCCGAGGGTGACGGAAACGCTTAGCCGAAATTGTGTACGGGAATGATAGTAATAAAAAGAAAAAAGCCGTCCGCCGGACGGCTTTTTTCGCTTATTTGCTTTATGCCACTTTGGCGTCGGTCACTTTGGCGTCAAAAACAATTTCGGCACCTTCAATATCGGCTTTGGTACCGCCGGAACAACTGCTGCTGACCTTAACCGCCAGAACCTGTTCGGCCACATAGGCCTTGTTTTCGTCCAGCGCCTTGCACAGTTCCGCATCATCGGTCGCATAGCAGAGTTCAATACGGTCGGAAATGTTGAAATCCTTGTCTTTGCGCAAGGTCTGAACCAAACGGACGAAATCGCGCGCCATACCCTCGCGTTTGAGTTCGTCGGTTACGTTCGTATCCAGCGTTACAACGGCCTTGTTATCAGCAAAGGCTTTGCCGGCAACACCGTCTTTCATATCCAGGCGGACTTCGAACAAATCCGGCGTCAGGGTCTGGCCGGCAATCGACAATGTGCCGTCGGCATTCAGCTCCCATCTGCCCTGTTTATACGCGGCCATAACCGGCCCCATATCCTTGCCCAGCGCTTTGCCGAGCAGCGGCGTATAGAGATAGACGGTCTTGGCGGCATAAGCGGCCAGATTATTGTCTATTTTAACTTCCTTGACGTTCAGTTCGTCTTTAATAATGTCCTGATACTGTCCGTTCAAAAAGCCCAGATTATCGCCGACAACCGTCAAACCGGCCAAAGGCAGACGATTGCGGAGGTTTTTCTCCTCGCGGATAAACTTGCCGGCCGAACATAAGTCCTGCAAAAAGTCCATTTCGTCAACCAGCGTTTCGTCCAACTTAATGTTTTCAAGCTGTGGGTAATCGGTCAGATGGACGCTTTCGCCGCCGGTCAGATTCTTGTAAACATATTCGCAAAGGAACGGCATCAGCGGCGCCATGATTTTGCTCAGGTTGACCAAAACCGTATACAAAACGTCGAAAGCCTGTTGATCGCCGGACCAGAAACGGTCGCGGGTGCGGCGGATATACCAGTTGTTGAGAATTTCCATAAAGGAGGCAACCTCATTGCAGGACAGCGCCACGTCATAGGTGTCCAGCCCCTGTTTGACAATCCGGCCCAAGCGTTTGAGCTTGGAGAGGATATAGTTGTCAATCGCCTCGCTCGAACCGCTGACCTCTTTGGCCTGATAACCTTCGGCATTGGCATAAAGCGTGAAGAAGTAATAAGCGTTCCACATCGGAATCTGAGCGACACGGGCAGCTTTGGCAATCTCTTTGCCTTCCTGGTCGACGGCCAGGTTGCCGCCTTTTAAGACCGGCGAAGAAACCAGGAACCAGCGCAAAGCGTCAGAACCGATAGAATCCAAAACTTCGTTCGGATCCGGATAGTTTTTAAGACGCTTGGACAGCTTTTGTCCGCCTTCTGCCATCAGCAGACCGGTACAGATACAGTTTTTAAACGCCGGCTTATTATGCAACGCAGTCGACAGCACAGTCAGGGTATAGAACCAGCCGCGGGTCTGATCCATGGCTTCGACAATAAAATCGGCCGGGAAATGGTTTTCAAACCATTCCTTGTTGTCAAACGGGTAGTGAACCTGCGCGTAAGGCATGGAACCGGACTCAAACCAGCAGTCAAAGACATCACTGACGCGGCGCATCATGGTTTTGCCGGACGGATCGTCAGGGTTCGGATAAACGACCTCGTCAATATAAGGCTTGTGCAGGTTGGTAACTTCGATACCGGTCTTTTCTTTGATTTCGGCGACGGAACCAAAGACATCAATGCGCGGAAACTGCGGATTGTCCGATTTCCAGACCGGAATCGGCGTTCCCCAAAAACGATTGCGCGAAATCGACCAGTCGCGGGCGCCTTCCAGCCATTTGCCGAAACGGCCGTCCTTAATGTGCTCCGGAACCCAGGTAATCTGCTGATTGTTTCTGACCATATCGTCACGGAAGTCGGTTACCTTGACAAACCAGCTTGACATCGCCTTATAAATCAGCGGCGTATCGGTACGCCAGCAGAACGGATAAGAGTGGGTATACTGCTCTTTTTTGACCAGAATGCCTTTCTCTTTCAACAACTGCATAATCGGCTCGTTGGTCTCAAAAACCTGTTTGCCCTGATAATCGGGAACTTCGGCGGTAAACTTGCCGGCCTCGTCAACCGGGCAGACGACCGGGAAATTCTCGTCATAAGCGCGGCAGGCTTCAAAGTCGTCCTGACCAAAGCCCGGCGCAATATGAACAATACCGGTACCGTCTTCGGTGGAGACGAATTCGCCGGAAAGAACCCGGAAAGCGCCTTTTTCTTTCAGGTGTTTGAAATAAGGGAACATCGGCTCATAAGCCATGCCGACAAAATCGGCGCCTTTCATCGTGCCGACCCGGGCAGCGTGTTCCAACTGTTTTTTATAGCGGCCGAGCAGCGCCTGCGCCAGAACATATTTCTGCCCGTCTTCTTCCATAACCGCATAATCAATGTCTTTGCCGACGGCCAGCATGAGGTTGGAAGGCAGCGTCCAGGGCGTGGTGGTCCAGACCAGCATTTTCATACCGTTTTCAAGCGTGAACATAACGGTTATGGCATTGTCGGTCTTGTCCTGATAGCCCTGATTGACCTCGAAGTTGGACAGTGGGGTTTCGGCAGCCCAGGAATAAGGCAGGACGCGGTAGTCCTCATAAACAAGCCCTTTTTCCCAGAGCTGTTTGAAGTTGTTGATGACGCTTTCCATAAACGGCAAATCCATGGTCTTGTAATCGTGACTGAAATCCACCCAGCGGCCGATGCGCTTAAACATCTCGACCCAGATGCCGGAATATTTGAGAACGTCAGAGCGGCAGAAATCGTTAAACTTTTCGACGCCGTATTCCTCAATCTGTTTGCGGCCGGAAACGCCAAGCTGCTTTTCGGCAGACATTTCGGCCGGCAGACCGTGGCAGTCCCACCCCAAACGACGCTCGACCTTTTTGCCGTTCATCGTCTGATAACGGGCGACAACGTCTTTAACGTAAGAAACCATAATATGTCCGTAGTGCGGCGTACCGTTGGCAAACGGAGGGCCGTCATAAAAAACGAATTCGGCGGCACCGTCGCGGTTGTGAACGGATTTTTCAAAAGTTTTGTCTTCGTCCCAGAACTTGAGGACTTCTTTCTCGATTTCGACAAAGTCGGCCTTGGCCTTAACTTCCTTATAATGTTTAGTCATCAGTAAACACCTTAAATTTTTGAATTATTTTAATGCGGTCGCGCCAAACGACGGCGCCTCGGATTGTATGATATATGTATGAAAAAATGCCATCCCCTAAGGGATAATAATCGAACGTATGGAATGTATTACCAAAATGCGCATTTTCATTCTTTAGAAAATTGATTAAAACCGGTGTTGAATTTAATACAAGAATCACGGCGAGTCAAATATTAATTCGCCTTGAAAACAACAAAAAGCGCTTCAATTCCATGCGGAAAAGAAGCGCAGATTTTCAGAACCGCAGGCCGAGCGCCACATTGGCTCCGGCGTCCACGGCACGGCGGGCGCCCTTGGCCACGCGGCTGCCGATGGAACGGTCCCAGTTGGTGGTGTTGGCAAAAACGGCCGCCTTGACGAAAACCCTGTCCAGAAGATCAAGACGGGCTCCGAGCTTTAATCCCGCGATAAAACCGTTTTCCTTTACCTTTACCAGCCTTTTGCTCGAAACATAGGCGTTTTTGTCACGTTCCAGATACTCCGTCGAATAAGGCGTAATACTGATATAAGCTCCGGTAAAAAGCGTCAGCATGCCGTATTCGAAAAAACCATAGTCCATTCCGACCCGGAAAGAAGGCGCCTTGTATTTGATACCGCCATATTCCTCTCCCAAACGTTCGGAAAAAAACGACACTTCAAAATAAGCCGTCAGAGGCTTGATTTCATAGGCGACCTGCGCACCGAAACGGTTTTCGGACGCATCCAGATAAATGACCGAGGAAACCTACAAGGCACGTTCGCCGTCATCTATGTCGGTAATCCAGTAAAATTCCTGCTCATGCACGGCTGCGGTCAGTAAAACAAGCAATTGAGAA
>OKWH01000369.1_pt1 | contig 17204 bp, 10 predicted proteins | sample 1607021 | NCBI WGS metagenome assembly OKWH01 (sample SAMN04414076, study PRJEB24778) | human gut metagenome | material: faecal | host: Homo sapiens | reverse complement strand
GGTATAAGTTGAGCGCTTGTTGATAATGCCGTCGGAACTGTATTTGACGGCAGAACCGCTTTTGCTGATTCTTTCAACCGATGTCATTATCCGGCCATTGCTGATATTCATGCTGAAATAGGTCGTCGTGCCGTCGGCGTTGGTCTGTTTAATTGTGAAAGAACCGTCGTCGCCCCGGACAATTTCGCGAGCCGCAAAGGAAGTGTCCATATCGGCCAGTTCCGAGTTGGGCATTCTTTCTTTCAGAGCCTGTTGCAAAATAGCCGTGTTGACCATGTCCTGTCCCAAAGTCGAGTTCTGTTGGAGGGTGTTGACGGCAACCATGTTCAGCGAACCGTCGCGATTGGTCATGTTGCGACAGGCTGCGGAGTCGATTTTAATCGTCTGCTGCAGAAGCTTGCCGTCTTTGCCGTATTTGTTCTTAACCGTCATATATTTGTCGGTGGTTGTCGTCCGGTCATGGCTGAAACGGCCGAGCATCTTGATTCTGGAGCGCTGGTTGGTTATGGCAAGGTTGCCGGAAGCGTCGCGCGAAACCGTGCGGGTCGTTTTGCGGCCGTACCAGTTGCGCACGGTTGCCGTAACGCTGCCGTCTTCGTTGGTCTTGGCGTCGTCGCTTTTCATCGCCCGGTTGGCCATTCGGTTGACCTTTGCCGAATGCGCCATGTCGTGCAGGCCTTGTCCCATCTGTTTTCCGGCCCATTTGGTTCCGCCCCAGACCTTTTTGCCGGTACCGAGAGCCGCTTGTGTCGCCACATTGTTAACCATGCCGCCGAAAGGCGAACCGATTGGCTTAATGCTGAAACCGCCTTTGGAGAATGATTTGGCAAATTCTTTGGCCTGATCCAAAACGGCCCAGCCAAGCAGCATCCAGAAGACCAGTTCAAGGAATTTTACCGTCCACCAGGCCAAAACATTGACTGTGTCTAAAATAATCTCATAACCGCTTTGGGTTCCGGCATGTTTTAAACTCGGTGTCATAACCTCATTCATAATTTGTTCAATACCGGTCGTAATGATAAATATGACGATCGACAGAAACAGGAATGTAAACATGGCTGTCATAAACGTTTCCCAGACTTTGGTAACGTATTTTTTTCGCGTAATCGGGAAAGCATAGGCGGCGATGGCTACCGGAATCAGCGCCGATGCTACACTCAATTGCAAAATAGAATCGATCAGCAGCCAAGGATAAATAACCATCAGCAGAAAAGCCGAAAGCCACAGAATAACGCCGACCAAAAGATAACCGACATGAGGCAGAAACCATAATTTCCAATATGATTCTTTGAAAAAGGCCACGCAAAGAGAGGTTGAGCCTAATGTCATAATATCAAGAATTTTGCCTTGAATGCTCTGAATGGTACAGAGAATGTTATTGCCGATAGACGATGGGATGCCGCCGTCTTCCATAACCTGGGTAAAACCGGTACAGGTCTGTCCCGTCTGCCCGGACGTTACTAGTTGCGCCAGTGCCATGCTGGTATTGAAAACCGGCGTTACAATCAGGTCGATAAATTCCTGAATGTCCGAACGCAGAATGACCACGACCACAAAGACGACAAAAGCCTGATTGAAAATGGTTTTGACCAGTATGCGGGGCTCTTTGACGTCAAAAGCCGAAATAAATTTCAGAATCGTCATAGCCAGCCACAAAGCCATTCCGATAATAACCAGCGTAACCATGGCGCCGGCCAGAGAAGTATAAGAAGCCTTGGCAATTGAACTTGCAGTATTGAACAATACCCTGAACAGGTCGCAAAAGATACAGCTGTTGAAAGAATTTCTGTATGAGTCGATGTTGCACTCGGCATCATTTTTAGAATCACCGTAAGATGTATAAGCCGAGGAACCGACAACGGCATTTTGGCTGCTGAAGTCGTTTGCCGGTACAAATTGGGGTGCGTTGTAAGTGCTCCAGTCAAAACTGAAGTCTGATTTGCCGGACGATTTGCACATCGGATCCTCCGGATTCATTTTACATTCAATCCGGCACTGATTGGGATTAAACTCGGTGTAACATTTTCCGCACAGGGATTGAATTTCGTCACACATCGGATTAATAACCGTTCCCCCGTTAGACGTTCTTAATTCAAAGTGCAGGTGATCACCGTATTCTTTCCAAGGTGTATCTCCTTGGTTGCCGCTGCAAGATGTTCCGCCGACCTGACCGATAACGTCGCCTTTCTTAACAGTTTGCCCTTGACTTACCAAAATTTTTGACAGGTGTGCATACAGAGAAACATAGGAGGAGCCTTTACCGTCTTTGCGTTCGTGTCCAATAACAATTTTTCGGCCATAGCCTTTAGAACAATTGTTTGTTTCGATAACCCTGCCATCCGCAGCCGCTGTAACATTGGTTCCTCCTACAGCTGCATAGTCCATGCCGTTATGACGGGGATTAGAACGATTACGCAGACACAGGTCTTCAGGAACGCGGTCGACATTTCCGGCAACCGGCATTGTGTTGATGCAGTTGTTGTATGAACTGTTCAGCTGCTTAAGGCATTCGGCAGAAATGTCTGTACGAGTTCCTTCCGGGCATTTCTGCCATTCGACACCGCAGTTTGCGCCGCAGTCGGTTGCTGCTGCCGAGAGGTTAATTGCCGACAGAAACGGAATCAATCCAACCGCTGCCCAAAAGGTGATTCTTTTCAAATATGTCAAAATACAGTTCATCATCTCAGTCACCTGTTACTTGCCGTTTTCCGGTTTATTGTTGTCTTCCGGTTTCTCGGGTTCGTTTTGCTCTTCAGGCCTAGAGCTTTCTCCTTCGGAAGAATTGTCTTTATTTTCCGGTTCAGGAGCCTTTTCATCGCCGAATTTCAGCTTATTGCCCATTTTTTCCATCTTTTCGCCGGCTTTTTCCATTTTCTCGCCGACTTTCTTCATGGCCTTGCCGCCTTTCTGCATGGCTTTGCCGGCCTTTTGAGTTACTTTGCCCGCCACTTCGGCACCTTTGCCCGCGCCATATACCGCGGCACCGGCAATCATCATCGGTACGCCGACAATGGCGCCCAAACCTGTTGCCGACAATCCCTTGCCTGCGGACATCAACCCTTTGCCACCGGCTTGAGCCGCTTTTCCTCCCGCTTCCACGCCTTTGCCGGCAGCCTGAACACCTTTTCCGGATTGTTCCATGGTTGCTCCGGCCGCTTTGGCGCCCTTTCCTGTGTTTTTAATGGCGGTTCCGCCGCCGCTTACCGGATTGCCGCCGCCTTTGTCGTCTTTTTCCTGATCGCCGTTGGCTTTACCTTTGAATAGACCGCGGACAAATTTTCCGGCTTTGGCAGCTCCTTCTGTTGCCTGTTTCTTTACGGCATCGGAGGCTTTGCCGCCGGCCCATTTTACCGGACGCATGGCCTGCTGTTTGGCAAAATCAGTCATTTGGGTCAGTTTGCCGTGCATCGGATCAGCGCCGCCGAAAACGCTGTCTTTGAAGAATTTGTCAACGTAATCAGAAACCGTTGATGAAATCAGCTTCATCGAATACAGGTAAACAAACAGAATAATCAGAAAATAAGGTCCGGTTAAATCAAAGGTATTTGAAATCCAAATGGCATCACCGGCTTCAATTTTTGCAAACAGTGTCGGAACGTCCCTCAGAGCCACATTAATCATTGCCAGAGCGTATGTCGTCGTCAGCGCAAGAAACACGAAAGTTCCGGCTGCTTTAAGCATAATGCTGATGACGGCGGTCACTTTCCCTTTGGTAACATTGAACGGCCACAGTCCAATAACGACCGGCAGTGCCATTATGGCAAAACCAAGCTTAAAAGAGATGTCCAGCAGATAATAACCGATACCCAGCGTCAGCATGAACCCGACAAACCAAATTAAAGCGCCGCAGAACCAGAGCCATAAGTTGACCATTTTGAACAGAGAAAAGTCCCAAGCGCCGCCATTCATAGACCAGCAGGTCATCGCGTGGCCGATAACCAGATTGGTAGAAACGTTTTTATCCAGATTTTGGGCAAAGAACATGATTCTGTTCATTACGTCGGAAGAAACGATTTCCGTTGCGGCTCCGCCGTCCGGTGCGGAGATGGTCGGAACGGTTACGGCATAGTTGGCGTTCAGTTCGGGAGCTCCGGAAATGTCGCTGGTTACGCTCATAAAAGCGATACCAAAGTCAGCGCCGGCAGTCAGCAGCGGGTTTATCGTATATTTGATTAATACGCCCAGTCCGGAAGTAATCAGAATATATGCAACCATAACCTTAAACAAAAAGACGGTTAGGGTGTTCATCATGGCGCCCGGCTCAATATTAGACAAAGATGAAACGTTTTTCATCACAAAGAAAGCCATCCAAACCAAAGCGCCGAGCACCAGCAGTTTTACGCCCGCTTCAGATGTGATGTCATAAGCTTTGCTGCAGGCGTTTAAAAATGTTTCCATCAGAGTTTTGATAATCACGCAGGAATAGCATTTCCCCTGATAGAGTTCCTGCATCTTTGCGATATTGCATTTGGCAATAAACTGGGCAATTTCGATTGAACCGTATGCCAAAGTCAGGTAGGATTCAATGTTTCCTTCTTCATCAACGGTGCTTCGGTTTCCGACGCCGGTGGCCATACTGGTAACCGAATATGTGTTCTTTTCTCCTTTGCTGCCCTCAACTTTTTCAATGGAAAGGGCTTTAACTCTGGAGAAAAAACCGGGATTTCTTAATTTTTCAATTTCCTTGTCCGTATGACATTCAAAAACAGAGTTATCATGTACGGTCATGTCTGGAGCTATGCCACCACGGGTAATAGTTATATCGTATCTTATCTTGTAACATTTCTGCCCTTCCGGACATCCGTCAGGATTATTGGCGCCACAAGCTTCGCCGGCAAAAACGGCGGCCGGGAACAAAAAGCACAGCAGCATTATGAAAACGCCTGTCTTCATAAGTTTGCTGATGTTTAATATGTCGGTTAACCGTTTCATCGTTTTGGTCCTTAATTCTTGGCAAATTAACTACTTGCCGCCGCTTTTGATTATTTTCCATGCGTCGCGTATCTTTCTGGCACCGCCGAACGTGACAATGCTCAAGGCGCCCCAGAAAATCTCAGCAGCCAGTTTGCCGGCGCGTTTCTGGAAAGCGGAGTCGGAATTTCCGCCTACCAGACTGTCCGTTACCTGTTGAGCTATGTTGACGCTGGAAACTATCAGAAAAGCAATCAGCATGATGCACATAAACGGAATACTGAACTCGGCAAAAGAATCTTTGGTAACGCTTTTGTCGAAAATGTCGGAGTTGTCACTGATAATCTGCTCCATAGCCAATAGTGCCATAGACATCATAACCGCCATAAACATCATTAGCGCCGCCGAATTTATAATGGTCAGAAAACCGTTTTTTGCCCAGCTTGACGTCTGCTTAAAAGCGTAAGACATGACCAGAATCGGCAATATGACCGCCATCATTGTAAAGCGGAAAATGCTGTCAACCAGATAGAAGACAAATCCGAGCTTGACGAATGTAAAGCACAGTAGGATAAACAGGCCTGTTATTAACGGCATAAATCCAGGTGCGGCCATAACTTTGAACGAAAGGTAGAACCCCAGTGTCAGACGCTCATTAACGGCACAAATCATACAATTCATCATGGATCTCGGTCCGTCGGGGAAAGACAGGCTTTCTATTGATGCTTGGCCAAGAGCCGGTGCCGTACACATTACCGGCTGGCTCGGCGTTATCAGTTCCTGAAAGAACTTGATGACAACACCGTTGTTGACCTTGAAGTTGCTTCCGTCGCCGGTACTGTTCAAAATTGCCGCGCCAAGTTCCAAAAATGCATAGTAAATCGGGAAAACAACCGTATTCAGCAGCCACAAAATCTGCGTTGTCGAAGATGCAATTAACCCGCAAATCAAACAGACAAACAGCTTTCGGACAATTTCGTTCCATATTTCAGCCGGAGAATCTTCCGTAAACGAACCGACAAACTTTAACAGGCGAAAAATTGTCCAGAGCGCAAAAGCAATCATCATCAAAGGCAATGCGCCGTCGGTAATTTTGGCATACATGCCCATGGCGACTTTGCCCATATTCTCGTAAAGCAAGTCGATTATTCCGGTCTGCCAGCATTCTCTGTGTTGATTAGCCAGTTCTTGTTGTCCGCTGTCGTCTTTTACGGATAAAGCCGCACGCTTATCTGCATTCAGAGATGTTTTGCCCTCTTTAGGAGAATCGCAGGCCGTGAGCATGAATGCCGCAAAAAGAACAACCAGCATCACTCTTAAAATCTGTTTTATGTTCACGTCCTTAAACATCGTCTTAGTCCTAAAACTTATTTAAAGTTCCATCCGTTAATATTGGCGCTTTGTTCCGTACGGTAATTATTGCCGTATTTCTGTTTCATAATGTTGTCAATTTCTCTGTCCGATATGCTCTGTTCCCTTTCTTTCTGCATCTCGTCCATTTTTTTCAGGTTTTCCTGAACGATTGCGTCATTTTCTTTTTCATTTTTTCTTTCTTCGGTAGCCTGAGCCGTAAATTCGTTAGCCTTTTGGTCGGAAGAGCCTGCCTGTCTCATTACCGCGTCTTTTTCGGCACCGTCAGCCATGCTCTGGGCTTTTTGCCGCAAAGCGGTTGCTTTGTCTTTTTCCTCTTTTGCCTGAGCTTCAAAATTGCGGGCGCGTTGAGCCGCTGCGTCACGGTTGGCCGTCGCCTGTCCGCACCGCTCGGACACTTGTTTGTAAATTTCGGAATTGTTGGCAAGATCCAATCCTGCGGCCTGTTTGCGGTTGAACTGGTCAATCTGCCGCTCTCTTGCCGCTTCCGGACTTGTCGGCGCAGTTCCTTCCGCTCCGGCCTGATTCGGTTTGGCCGTATTAGCAGCCGTTACCGGTTTAGCCGGTGTTGTCGGCCGCGGTGCGGCATTTTCGACTCTTTCGGCCTGACGGGACTGCTCGGCCGTTACCGGAGAAGCACCGCCTGACGAAGAAGAGAAGGGAGCCGGCGCCGGAGCGTCCGAACCGCGAAGCCGGGATACGGGAGCACTGCTCTTGCCGCCGCCTGACCGTCCGAAACTGAAAACTTTTCCCAAAGCTGAAACGGCTTTGTCTCGAGCCTGCCGTAGCTTCGGCGTAACACCGGTGGCATTGCCGACCAGTTTTGTCCCTTGCCATGCCGTTTTGCCGGCTCCGAGTGTTGCCGCTTTGGCAACGTTATAACCCATGCCGCCGATTTCTGGAGCAATCGAGCTGCCGCCACCGCCGCCGGCCATGCTTCCGGCCAATTCGGTTGCCTGACTGGTCAGCTTAAATCCGAAAATACAGCTGGCGATCAGAATGAGGAAGCCTGCAAAACCGATGTCCAGCAGATTTTTAAGAGTGGTAACTTCATTTGAATTTAATGCATTGACAACCGCCTTCATACCACCCGAAACGCGGGACATTGATTCGCTCATTAATTGAATGTTAATGCTGACGACGAGCCCCATGAATACATAAGTAAAGAAAGTATTCATAAACATCGTAAAGCCTTGCGTCGTGTATTTGGAAGTAACTTTGAACGGCCAGCTGGCAATCAGAAACGGCATCAAGGCGCCGACAATCCCTAACCGTACGGTTGCGTCAACCAGATAAAAGGCAAAAGCCAGCGACAGCAACCATGCGAAGACCCAAATGATTAAACCTTCAAAAATCATGGAAAGATCAGGGAATTTAAAACTTGTAACAGTCGTCAGAGCGCCCATGTCAATAGCACCGGCATTCCGGGCAACGCACATCAGCGAGGAACCGATTGCCTGCGGAACGGCCAGTTCGGCCTGAACCGCTTTGATGAAACATTCCAACTGTGTATACAGATACCCTGGCAACAGCCCGCTGCTCAGACCGCTTAATTCTGACGAAGTGTCACAAGCCTGAAGATAAGAGTTTTCTCCTGCCGAAAGCAGAGTCATGCCAAATTCCATACCTGCTTTCAATAATGGTCCCAATACATAACCGTAAATGGCAGTTGCATCTCTCAACAGCAAAAAGGCGACCAAAACTTTAAAAGCCTGTGTCAAAAGCTCGGTAATGTATTTCGGCGCATCCATTTTGGTAAAGGAAGAAACTTTGCCAAGCAAAGAAAAGGCAACCCACAAGGCAAATCCAACCAAAAGCACGTTGGCAAAGGCTTTGGATAATGCGGCATACGAACCGCTGGTCATTCTCTGCGCCGCATTAAAGATTTTCAGAAACAGCGGGCAAAAAATACAACTCCGGCCTTCAGCCAGTTTCATTGGCAGCGGAATACAGCCGCGTGTAACGCCGTTGATTGATTTTGCCGTTTCTCCATCATACTGAAAATATAGTTTTGAACCGTCAGAACCGGTATATACATAAATAGCAGCTTCTGCAACGTCTAGAACTTCATCAGCTTCATCACAGGCTTTGTTTTTTGCTTCTTTGAGTTGTTTCAATTCTTCTTGCAGACGTCTTTTTTCTTCTGTATATTTATTGTATGCCTCAGGATCGTTAATTTTTGTCGTTGCGGTCATGACAAAACCAGTAACTGATGTACCAACAGCACTTGTCGTGACAGTTCTGTTTATTTTTACATCAATGTCAGATATTTCTTTTTCTTTGTCTTCAACTTTCTTTTTGGCATCGGCACAGTTTTGTTTGACTTGGTCAATAACGTCCTGATCTTTCTTGTCGCCAAGTTTTGTGGCTCCGACAAAAGTTTCGACTTTTTTCTCGGTTGCGGCATTGGCTCCTTCTGTCGCAAAAGCCTCGCCTGCAGCTGACATAAACAGAAGCCCGATAAACAGGCCGAATACATATTTCCAACTACATTTTGTCATCGTCGTCTTCCTTATGCCAAGGATTGCCAAGTACCTTAAAAGCAGCCAGCAAAACCGCAATTACCAAAACGAGTGAACCCCAGAAAGCGTACTTTGTGGTAAACCAGCCGAAAAAATCAATATAATAAGCAAGGGCAATTGCCAGAATTATTCCTATATTAATCAGTACGGCTCTCATCGGTTCCTCATTTTAAAGCTATTCCATGCTATTTAGATTGTAGCATATAAAAGTAAAATATTTTGTTACAGTTTTTTGATTTTTTTGATTTAGTTGAATTTCCCTTTGGTCAGAAATTTTACGCAGGCTTTAACGACTTTGTCGTTGTTAAAGACGTTGTAGTTGACGTTGCTGACATGAATAACCTCCTTTGCACCCTCCAAATCGGATTCGCCCGGCGTCGGCAGAGATTTTTTTAACGATTCCGAAAGCATGTTGGTCAGATTCTTGCCCGGAAAGTCCGTTGCAATGATGCCAAACTCGGTTTCTTTGGGAAAGTTTGGAATGAAAATCATGTTGTTCGGCGAAACTTCTTTCAAAATCGGGCCTAGCAACCATCTGAAAAAACTGTATTTTTCAAGTTTGGCAAAGAGCTTGCTGCCTTGATTCGGCGGACAAACCTGCACAATGCGCCGGATTTTGAGCTTTGTCTGCCAAGGCGATTCGAGAGCCATCAGTTTACGCAGCACAATTCCGCCAACGCCTTTGGTTACAAAGGAGACTTCCTGCACGTCTTCAAGATGGTTTAACAGAAAATCCAACTGCCGGACGTGTGAGTCGATTCGTTTGCGGGTCGACGGATAGTTTATTGCCGCTGCCATCATACCTTCTTTTAATACGGCGCGCCATAAGGGTTTGAAAATGTTTTTGCTGTCGCCCAGACCGTGCAGCATGATTACCATATGTCCGCGCTGTCGCGATATTTCATAGATTTCAATATAGTCAAGAAAAGCCCGGCGGCAGTTTTCGAAACCGCCGCTTTGACGCTGAATGTCCCACGGATCAAGAAGCCTGTATTCTTTGGTGCGGTAATTTCGCTGGATTCGCCATTTCTGATAAAAGAAAACGTCTTCCCAAAGCTGGCTGCCGCCCATCGTGAAAAATTCAAACCGCATTTGATGCTCCCTTTATTAATAGCTTGAAGCATTCGGATTCGGAATTGCCGTAATCGTTACTTTGGCCTTGTCCGAACCGTCGGAAAGAATCAGAATCTGCACGGCACGATTCTCCCGTACGTAAGTCATATGGCTGATATCAGCCCGAACCGTTGCAATTTCTTTCCATTTCAGTTTGGGCATCTCCGACATATAGAAGTCAAAAACGCTGCTTGCGTTATACGGAGTCGTAAATACCAGGCTGCCGATCCAGTTGTCGCCGGTGCCCAAAGCCTTTGTTTCTTCCAGATCTATATAGGACTGGTCAGGAAAAGGAACGTCCGGAAAATGGGCAAAAGCCGGCGGAATCGCCGAACCGTCAACCCCGGTCAAAACCGGCTTCTCCGAAGCGCAGGCCGAAAGTATTAAGACTAAAGCTATAACTAAAATGTTGTTTTTTAACATAATTGCTACCTTGTATCAAAATTACAGTTCGTGTATTGTAAGTATTGTATCGCACATAAGGTTAAAAAAATGGAAATAACGGGGCGTATTTCCACATGCGAAAATTCCACATAAATTTCTTCATACAATCAATGGGTTAGAAAAAATGTGAAAAAAAATCAAATTTTTTTAATTTTTTGTGTTGACATATGACGGCGACTGTCATATAAACCTGCTCACCGGCTGCGAGTTAGCCAAGTGCAAAATCGCCCGGTAGTTATAGAAGAGAGTAAATAAGTGGATAAGAGGATACGCAGACGGCGGGTATTTGTGAAAATAAATATGTAAAGTCTAGTGTATCTGAAAAAAAAGGAACCAAGAAAATTCTTTTATGAGTAAGTAATTAGACGGGATTGAAGAATCATTTTAAGATGAGAGTTTGATCCTGGCTCAGAACGAACGCTGGCGGCAGGCTTAACACATGCAAGTTGAACGGGATTTGTGTGGTGCTTGCACCATATAATGAGAGTAGCGCACTGGTGAGTAACACGTGGGAACGTACCTTTTGGTGGGGGACAACATCTGGAAACGGATGCTAATACCGCATAAGACCTGAGGGTGAAAGATTTATCGCCGAAAGAACGGCCCGCGGAAGATTAGGCAGTTGGTGGGGTAAAGGCCTACCAAACCTACGATCTATAGCTGGTCTGAGAGGACGATCAGCCACACTGGAACTGAGACACGGTCCAGACTCCTACGGGAGGCAGCAGTGAGGAATATTGGGCAATGGAGGCAACTCTGACCCAGCCATGCCGCGTGAGTGAAGAAGGTTTTCGGATTGTAAAGCTCTTTCGGATGTGACGATGATGACGGTAGCATCTAAAGAAGCCCCGGCTAACTTCGTGCCAGCAGCCGCGGTAATACGAAGGGGGCGAGCGTTGTTCGGAATTACTGGGCGTAAAGGGTGTGTAGGCGGTTATGTAAGATAGCGGTGAAATCCCGGGGCTTAACCTCGGAATAGCCGTTATAACTATGTAGCTAGAGTTATGGAGAGGATAGCGGAATACCCAGTGTAGAGGTGAAATTCGTAGATATTGGGTAGAACACCGGTGGCGAAGGCGGCTATCTGGCCATATACTGACGCTGAGGCACGAAAGCATGGGGATCAAACAGGATTAGATACCCTGGTAGTCCATGCTGTAAACGATGAATGCTGGTTGTCGGCTTTAGGGTCGGTGACGAAGTTAACGCGATAAGCATTCCGCCTGGGGAGTACGGTCGCAAGATTAAAACTCAAAGGAATTGACGGGGACCCGCACAAGCGGTGGAGCATGTGGTTTAATTCGATGCAACGCGAAGAACCTTACCAACTCTTGACATCCTTATCGGGGGGCGCAGAGATGAGCCCTTTCAGTTAGGCTGGATAAGTGACAGATGCTGCATGGCTGTCGTCAGCTCGTGTCGTGAGATGTTGGGTTAAGTCCCGCAACGAGCGCAACCCCTGCTATCAGTTGCCAGCGAGTAAAGTTGGGCACTCTGATAGGACTGCCGGTGACAAGCCGGAGGAAGGTGGGGATGACGTCAAGTCATCATGGCTCTTACGAGTTGGGCTACACACGTGCTACAATGGTAACTACAGAGGGGAGCGAGACCGCGAGGTTGAGCCAATCTTAAAAAGTTATCTCAGTTCGGATTGTTCTCTGCAACTCGAGAACATGAAGTTGGAATCGCTAGTAATCGCGGATCAGCATGCCGCGGTGAATACGTTCCCGGGTCTTGTACACACCGCCCGTCACGCCATGGGAGTTGGTTCTGCCTGACGGCGTTGAGGTAACCCGCAAGGGAGCCTGGCGACCACGGTAGGGTCAGCGACTGGGGCGAAGTCGTAACAAGGTAGCCGTAGGGGAACCTGCGGCTGGATCACCTCCTTTCAAAGACAAGAAGACGAATATTCGCTGTCTGCGTATCCTCTTAAAGATTGAAGAAACTGGTGAGAGACCGTTAAGTTGAAGACTTAAGGGTTTGTAGCTCAGGTGGTTAGAGCGCACGCCTGATAAGCGTGAGGTCGGAAGTTCAAGTCTTCCCAGACCCACCACTCTTAGAGGGGGTATAGCTCAGCTGGGAGAGCACCTGCTTTGCAAGCAGGGGGTCAGGAGTTCGATCCTCCTTACCTCCACCAAGGCTTTGATCTGGATAGTTATAAAACATTGTGAATAAGAAGAAAGAAATGAGATTGTTATTGTTGATAGCAATATTGACGATAACGACGACATTTTGGAATTAGAATAAAATCTAAGGAAAAAATTAAGTATGAAAATATACACCTTTTAATATGAAAAGTATTAAAAGCGGGTAGATTTTTGTTGAGAGTATGAATGGTTTGTCCGAGAGGGCGGATTATTTATACGTTAAGAATCAAGCGATAGGTAAGGGCATTTGGTGAATGCCTTGGCAATCAGAGGCGAAGAAGGACGTGGTACACTGCGAAAAGTTACGGGGAGTTGTGAACAAGCATTGATCCGTAAATATCCGAATGGGGAAACCCACAGAGCAATCTGTACTGTATGATGAATAAATAGTCATGCAGGGCGAACGCAGGGAACTGAAACATCTAAGTACCTGTAGGAAAGGAAATCAACCGAGACTCCGAAAGTAGTGGCGAGCGAAATCGGACCAGCCGATGGATAGTCAGTAAAGAATCAGAATTACCTGGAAAGGTAAGCCGGAGAGGGTGACAGCCCCGTACGAGTAGAAAAGCTGACTGTTCTTGAGTAAGGCGGAGCACGAGAAATTCTGTCTGAAAATGGGGAGACCACTCTCCAAGGCTAAGTACTACTGATTGACCGATAGTGAACAAGTACCGTGAGGGAAAGGTGAAAAGCACCCCTATAAGGGGAGTGAAAGAGAACCTGAAACCGGATGCCTACAAGCAGTCGGAGGGTCTATAAGGCCTGACGGCGTACCTTTTGTATAATGGGTCAGCGACTTAATTTATGTAGCAAGCTTAAGCCGATAGGTGTAGGCGTAGAGAAATCGAGTGTTAACAGCGCGTTAAGTTACATGAATTAGACCCGAAACCGAGTGATCTAGCCATGATCAGGTTGAAGGTTGGGTAACACCAACTGGAGGACCGAACCCACTCCCGTTGAAAAGGTAGGGGATGAATTGTGGCTAGGGGTGAAAGGCCAATCAAACTCGGAAATAGCTGGTTCTCCGCGAAAACTATTTAGGTAGTGCGGTGAGCGGACACCTTGAGGGGTAGAGCACTGGAAGAGCTAAGGGGGAGCGATCCTTACTAAACTTTACCAAACTCCGAATACTCAAGAGTGATACTCACCAGACAGACATTAGGTGCTAAGGTCTAGTGTCGAGAGGGAAAGAGCCCAGACCGCCAATTAAGGTCCCAAAATTATGGCTAAGTGGTAAAGGAAGTGAAACGTCCAAAACAGTCAGGAGGTTGGCTTAGAAGCAGCCATCCTTTAAAGAAAGCGTAATAGCTCACTGATCTAAACAAGACGTCTTGCGCCGAAGATGTAACGGGGCTAAAGCCATATACCGAAGTTGCGGATTTACACGTTAAAGTGTAAGTGGTAGCGGAGCGTTCTGTAAGCCTGCGAAGGTGTACCGTAAGGTATGCTGGAGGTATCAGAAGTGAGAATGCTGACATGAGTAGCGAAAAGAAGAGTGAGAGACTCTTCCGCTGAAAGTCCAAGGTTTCCTGCGTAAAGCTAATCTGCGCAGGGTTAGTCGGTCCCTAAGGCGAGGCAGAGATGCGTAGTCGATGGCAATCAGGTTAATATTCCTGAACCGGCCCGGAAGTGACGGATTGAGTAAATTGTAAGTTCTTATTGGATTGAGCTTGCAGTGAATCAGTCCCAGGAAATAGCCCGGGTTAAGACCGTACCCGAAACCGACACAGGTGGACAGGTAGAGAATACCAAAGCGCTTGAGAGAACTATGTTGAAGGAACTAGGCAAAATACTTGCGTAACTTCGGGATAAGCAAGCCCCATTTTAAGGCAACTTAGGGTGGGGGGCACATACTAGGGGGTAGCGACTGTTTACTAAAAACACAGGGCTCTGCTAAATTGAAAGATGAAGTATAGGGTCTGACGCCTGCCCGGTGCTGGAAGGTTAAGGAGAGATGTGCAAGCATTGAACTGAAGCCCCAGTAAACGGCGGCCGTAACTATAACGGTCCTAAGGTAGCGAAATTCCTTGTCGGGTAAGTTCCGACCTGCACGAATGGCGTAACGACTTCCCCGCTGTCTCCAACATAGGCTCAGCGAAATTGAACTCTGAGTTAAGATGCTCAGTACCCGCGGTTAGACGGAAAGACCCCGTGAACCTTTACTATAGCTTTGCAGTGGTATTAGGTAACAAATGTGTAGAATAGGTGGGATGCTATGAAGCTACGACGCCAGTTGTAGTGGAGCAGACTTTGAAATACCACCCTTTTGTTGTTTGATATCTAACCTGCTCCCGTTATCCGGGAGAGGGACCCTGCATGGTGGGTAGTTTGACTGGGGCGGTCGCCTCCCAAAGAGTAACGGAGGCGCGCAAAGGTTGGCTCAGATTGGTCAGAAATCAATCGTCGAGTGCAATGGCATAAGCCAGCCTGACTGCGAGAGAGACATTTCGAGCAGATACGAAAGTAGGTCATAGTGATCCGGTGGTCCCGAGTGGAAGGGCCATCGCTCAACGGATAAAAGGTACTCCGGGGATAACAGGCTGATTCCGCCCAAGAGTTCACATCGACGGCGGAGTTTGGCACCTCGATGTCGGCTCATCACATCCTGGGGCTGGAGAAGGTCCCAAGGGTTCGGCTGTTCGCCGATTAAAGTGGTACGCGAGCTGGGTTTAGAACGTCGTGAGACAGTTCGGTCCCTATCTGCCGTGGGTGTAGGATACTTGAGAGGATTTGTCCTTAGTACGAGAGGACCGGGATGAACATACCTCTGGTGTACCAGTTGTTCCGCCAGGAGCAACGCTGGGTAGCTAAGTATGGACGGGATAACCGCTGAATGCATCTAAGCGGGAAACCCACCTCAAAACAAGGTATCCCAATTAAGACCGTGGTAGACCACCACGTTGATAGGTCAGGTGTGTAAGCGCAGCAATGTGTTTAGCTAACTGATACTAATAGTCTGATTGGCTTGATTTTTTAACGTATAAATAATCTGCTCCACAGATTTGGTTCTAATTCTTTCAGATGGTGTTTAGATGACCTGGTGGTAATAGCGAAGGTGTCCCACCCGATCCCATTCCGAACTCGGACGTTAAACCCTTTTGCGCCCATGGTACTTTGTCTTAAGGCACGGGAGAGTAGGTCGCTGCCAGGTCTTCTAAACATCATCTGGAATGAATTCTTCTTATTGCAAGTTTTTAAGCCTCCTGCTTTTGCAGGAGGTTTTTTTTTAACGGATCTTCAGAAACTTTGTTTGCAGATGCCGGTCGGTTCAGGCCGGTTTTTTGCGTCGCTGAGACGGATTGGGTTCGCTTCGGAAAAATGCCGGCCTTGCTGCGGCAGGGCGTTCTGCGGCCGTTGTGGCGGCTTTCTTGCGGTCATGCTTTCCATTATATGTTTTGCGGACAAAAAATGGCGAGGCTCAAGGAAGGTATACAAAATTAAAGGGCGCACAAAATGCAATGAGTACGAAAAATTCGATACCTGCTCCCGAAAAATAGCTCATTGCCTTTCTTCCTCATTCCTTTACAATCTCTTCCGTAATCTCATTCACGTTATTATTCTTTTTTTATCCTTATATCTCTTTTTAATTTTATTTTTTATTCCAGGAGTGTGTTTATGAAACAAGGTAACGTTAAATGGTTTGACTGCAAAAAAGGTTATGGCTTTATTACTCCAGACGGCGAAGTCAAAGACGTCTTCGTCCATATTACCCAACTCGAAAAAATCGGTATCAGAAAACTCTTCGACGGCCAGCGCGTCTCCTTCGATATCTATGATGATCGCGGAAGATCCGCCGCTGGTAATCTTAAATTGTTGTGACTTCCAATCGTATAACCTTATGTTGACAAGAAAACCTGCCGCCTGACTACGGCAGGTTTTTCTTTTAATTTGCGGTTTACTTTGCTATATTTGAAAAAAACGGGAGGTTTATTATGAAAAAAATTGCGAGTTTTATGGTTGATCATCTTAAACTTGTTCCGGGACTTTATGTTTCTCGGAAGGACAGGTTCGGAACTGAACTTGTTACAACCTTTGATATAAGAATGACCAGTCCAAATGACGAGCCGGTTATGAATACAGCGGAAGTGCATACGATAGAGCATCTCGGCGCAACATTTTTGCGCAATCATCCCGAATTTGCGGAAAAAACGGTTTATTTTGGTCCAATGGGTTGCCGGACGGGGTTTTATCTGCTTTTGGCGGGAGATTACAATTCTGAAGATATTTTGCCGTTGATTAAAGAACTATTTGAATTTATTCGTGATTTTCAGGGAGAAATTCCGGGAGCATCGCCGCGAGACTGCGGAAATTGTCTGGATATGAATTTGCCGATGGCAAAATATCTGGCCGGAAAGTATCTGACGGAAGTTATTGAAAATATTGCGGCGTTCAGATTGACATATCCGGCATAGTTGCTGTTTGAAAAAACTTTTGCTGTCTGCCCTAACGAAAATTATAACCATTGAATTGGGATTGAAAGAACCTATTTAAATAACCGGAGGAGCTTATGGAGTGGGAAACAAAACATAAGATTGCCGCGGTTGTTGTGTTGGCTGTTGTTGCTGCGGCGTTGATATTGTTTAATTAGGGGAGAAAAGATATGGTTTGGTGGCATTGGCTCATCATATTGGTTTTCGTTTTTGCAATTGTGATTTCCATGTTTTTTTAATTTTTTAACTTGACAATAGTGTGGAAA
>OKWH01000360.1_pt1 | contig 17582 bp, 14 predicted proteins | sample 1607021 | NCBI WGS metagenome assembly OKWH01 (sample SAMN04414076, study PRJEB24778) | human gut metagenome | material: faecal | host: Homo sapiens | reverse complement strand
CCTCCTGTGTTGTTTTAGACATAAAAAAACCACAGACAGTTCACCTATAAAAGATTATAGATAACTGTTTGCGGCAGCTAGTAGAAACATTCATCCTTATCATGAATATATATAACCTGCTTATAGAATAGCAAACCTGATAAAAAAAATCAACAAAATAAAATAAATTGACATTGCTTTTTTTGAGTGTTACTATTCGGTTAGAAACAACTAACAGAAGTTATGAAAGGAGAACTACGGAGGTGAAATCAAAAAAACAAAGCACATTAAAACGGCTTATGGTGTATGCGGGCAAATACAGATATTTTACTTATGCGTCATGTATTCTTGCAGCGATAAGTGCCGCTATAGCACTTATACCATTTTATGATATATGGCGGATTATAAGGGAAGTGTTGGAGGTACGGCCTGATTTTTCCAAGGCAGTACATATTAAATCTTACGGCTGGCAGGCAGTTATTTTTGCACTTACATCAATGATTTTTTATATAGGTTCGCTTATGTGCTCACACAGGGCGGCGTTTCGCGTACAGGCAAATATGCGAGTCGAAATGATGAGCCATATAATGAAAATACCGGTTGGAATAATTGAGACTGAGGGAACAGGAAAGATAAGAAAAGACATAACGGAATCAAGTGCGGCAACGGAGACCTATCTTGCACATAACTTACCGGATAAAGTCGTATCCGTTGCAACACCTGTATGTCTTATAGGCATGCTGGCATTTTTTGACTGGAGACTGGGGCTTATAAGCCTTATTCCGGCGGTAATCGCATTCGTTCTTATGGGTGCGTTTATGATGGGACCTAAGATGGCAAATGATATGAAGGAATACCAGAATGCACTGGGTAATATGTCGGGTGAAGCTGTTGAATATATAAGAGGCATTCCTGTTGTTAAGACTTTCGGGCAGACACTCTATTCTTTTAAAAGATTTAAACAGGCGATTGATGAATATGAAAAATGGACCGTGGCATATACCAAAAACATGAGAGTCCCTATGACGGCATTTACCACATCCGCCAACGGAATATTTGCCGCTCTCATAATCGCAGCCTTCGCTTTTACGGGACATGGGATAACCGATAAGTTCATAATTAATCTTTTGTTTTATATAATCATAACCTCTGTCCTTACCGTAACATTGATGAAAGTGGCTTATGCGGGGGAATCCAAAATGCTTGTGGAGGATGCACTGAACAGGGTAAATAATATAATGAATATTAAACCACTGTCTGAAACAGCAGATGAAAAGATGCCGAAGGATGCTTCGGTGGAGATAGATAATGTTGAATTTTCTTATGATAATAATTCGTCACGCAAGGCGATAGACGGCATAAGCCTCAAAATAGAAGCAGGCAGCCACATAGCACTTGTGGGACCGTCAGGGGGAGGCAAGACCACTCTTGCATCACTTATCGCAAGATTTTATGACCCTGAAAAAGGTACTGTAAAAATAGGCGGTGTGGATGTAAAAGATATAAGCAGCAGACATCTTATGGAACGGGTTTCCTATGTATTTCAGGACAGCCACCTTCTTAAGATGAGTATTCTTGAAAATGTAAGAATTGGCAGACCTGATGCCACCGATTATGAGGTAATGGAAGCCTTGGAAAAAGCACAGTGCATGGATATAATCGCTAAATTTCCCGACGGTGTAAACACTATAATAGGAAGTAAAGGCGTATTTGTATCGGGCGGTGAAGCACAACGCCTTTCCGTTGCGAGGGCATTTCTTAAGGACGCACCTGTTTTGATTCTTGATGAAGCAACAGCATTTGCCGACCCTGATAATGAATGTAAAGTGCAGCATGCATTCGAGAATCTTGCAAAAAACAAAACCGTAATAATGATAGCTCACAGGCTTTCAACCATAACCTCGGCAGATTGTATTTATGTGCTTGAAAAAGGTAAAATTTCAGAAGCCGGCACATACGGTGAGCTTATGGAAAAGCGTGGAATATTCTGTCATATGTGGAATGAATACAATAAATCCGCAAACTGGAAAGTCGGAAAGGAAGGTATATTATCATGATGGAAAAATTGAGACACAAGTATGCCTTGTCAGAAAAAGGTGCAAAAGATATGGTGCGTGCCTTCATTGCAGTTACAATATCTAACCTCGTGCTGATGCTGCCGGTTGGACTTTTGTACAAGCTGTCATCATACCTTCTTGAAGGCGAGTTAAAAAAATCAGAATTACCCTTTTTTATAATTGCAATTGCTATTACACTCATATTGATTGCATTAACAGCACTTTTACAATATAACGCAACCTTCCTCTCAACTTATGTGGAAAGTGGTATAAGGCGTAGAGGACTTGCAGAAAAACTCAGAAAACTGCCATTGTCATTTTTCGGTAAAAAGGACCTTGCAGACCTCACAAATACCATAATGACCGACTGCGCCACCATCGAAACTGCGTCGTCCCATTGGATACCTGAGCTTGCAGGAGCACTTTTATCCACAACCATAATTGTAATAAGTCTTTTCTTCTTTGACTGGAGAATGGCACTTGCGGCTGTATGGGTAATGCCGGTTGCTTTTATCATTGTACTTTTATCAAGAAAAACCATGAAAAAAGTTCAGAATAAAACGGTAAAATACAGGGTTGAATGTCTTTCGGGAATACAGGAGGGACTTGAGTGCCTCAGGGATTTAAAATCCTACAATATGACGGATACATATATGGACGGACTTGAGACCAAAATCCGAAATGTTGAGAAGCATGCCGTTGTAGCTGAGTTCACAAACGCCGCATTTGTATGTTCCGCCCAGATGATTCTGAAATTCGGAATAGCTACGGTAGCGGTAACAGGAAGTACTTTGCTTATAAAAGGTGATATAAGTGTGCTTACGTTCTTTATGTTTTTACTTGTTGTTACAAGAATGTATGAGCCTTTACAGATTTCACTTCAGAATCTTTCTGCCATAATTAATATGAGCAACAGTTGTGAGAGAATGGATGAAATACTTTCACACAAGGAGCAGACGGGAACAGAAAAACTTACGAATGACGGTTACGATATCGTATTTGACCATGTGGCATTTTCTTATGGGGACGGGGAAAAAGTGCTTAGTGATGTTAGTTTTACCGCAAAGCAGGGCGAGGTTACGGCACTTATCGGCCCGTCAGGGGGAGGCAAAACAACGGTTTCAAGGCTTGCCGCGAGATTCTGGGACAACAACAGCGGTACAATAACCGTAGGCGGCATGAATGTTACGGATGTTGAGCCTGAAAAACTGCTTTCACTTTACTCAATCGTATTTCAGGACGTTACTCTTTTTAATAATACTGTTATGGAAAATATCAGAATCGGTAAAAAAGATGCTACGGACGAGGAGGTTATTGCAGCCGCCAGACTGGCGAATTGCGAAGAATTTGTGGAGCGTATGCCTGATAAATGGAACAGCATGATTGGAGAAAACGGTTCCGAATTGTCGGGCGGAGAGAGACAGAGAATATCCATTGCGAGGGCCTTCCTTAAGGACGCACCGATAATTCTTCTGGACGAAGCAACCGCCTCACTGGATGTTGATAACGAATCGCTCATCCAGGAGTCAATATCAAAGCTCATCGAAAACAAAACGGTCCTCATAATAGCCCACAGAATGAGGACTGTTGCAGGCGTTGACAAAATAGTTGTGTTAAAAGACGGCGAAACAGCCGAAATAGGTTCACCTGCACAGCTCATGAAAAAGGGCGGTATATATAAACACATGTGCGAAACACAGCTAAAATCAGAAAAGTGGAACTGCTTTGAATGATATTAATTTTTTTTATAAAATAATACATAAAAGGTTAATTAATTAAACTGCGTGTCCGATATAAAAAATGTAACGGAAAAAAGTTACATAATCAATCATATGATAATTGTGGGATGCCCAGGAATCCCATTATTATTCCGGCAAAAGGATTCGCCGGTGATAACGTTTAAGCGGTACAGAATAAGATACTGGCCGGTATCATCTGTTACTGACTTGGATAATTTTAAAATTCAATTACATGGAGGTAATTATTATGGTAGTACAGCACAATTTAACAGCTATGAACTCTAACAGAATGTTAGGAGTAACAACAAGCGCACAGGCAAAATCAACAGAGAAGTTATCATCAGGTTATAAGATTAACAGAGCAGCTGATGATGCAGCAGGACTTTCAATTTCTGAGAAGATGAGAAAGCAGATCCGTGGACTTACACAGGCTTCTTCAAATGCACAGGATGGTATCAGTGCAGTGCAGACAGCAGAAGGTGCATTAAATGAAGTTCAGGATATGTTACAGAGAATGAACGAACTTGCAGTTAAGGCAGCTAACGGAACTAACTCAGAAGATGATAGAAATTACATCCAGGATGAAGTTAACCAGCTCATCAAGGAAATCGACAGAGTATCAACAACAACCAAGTTCAACGAGACATACCTCTTAAAGGGGGATGATACTGTTAAGTTTACAGATCCAACAGCTAAGGCAGTAACTGTTTCAGATAGTAATGGTGCTGATACAAAGGCAAAACTTACATTGAATGTTGCAGGTGCAAAATCAACAGGTGGTAAGTCTGATGCAACATTCACAATTGCTGGGAAAAATTATTCAGTAAGAGTTGAAGATGGCGATGATGCTGAGGCAATTGCTAAAAAACTTGAGAAGGCTATTAATGATGATCCTTTTGAAGATGAAGATGCAGGTACATTTAAAGCAACTGCAAAAACAGGAGGCTCTATTGAAATAGAGGCATCAGTAGCTAAAAAAATTAAGAGTACTGATATTAAAGGAACTGCATTTTCAGTTAAGGCATCAGGTGTTCTTACGCTTGACCTTCACGTTGGTGCAGATTCAACAGCAGACAACCAGATTAGCGTAGATATTAAGCAGATGTCAGCAGATGTACTTGGATTAAAGACAGGTAATTCAACAACAGGCGATAAGACAGGAGATCTTGATACTCTTCTTGTAAATGGTAAAGATGATACAAATGCAAGAGCAGCAATTGATACAATTGCATCAGCACTTCAGGAAGTATCTAAGCAGCGTTCAGCACTTGGTGCAGCACAGAACCGTCTTGAGCATACAATCTCTAACCTTGACAACGTTGTTGAAAATACAACAAGCGCTGAATCATCAATCCGTGATACAGATATGGCAACAGAGATGGTTAAGTACTCTAACAACAACATCCTTGCACAGGCAGGTCAGGCAATGCTTGCACAGGCTAACCAGTCTAACCAGGGTGTATTATCATTACTTCAGTAATTATAATCAGTTGATAAAACAGACCATAATAAAGAAAAGACGTTCGGGAAACCGGACGTCTTTTTATAGTTGATATTTTTTATAAAATCTTAATAATATTCCTCTTTATTTTTCTATAGTCTTGTGCTAGCATACAGTTAAAGCATTCATATTCTTTTTTCTATGACGTAAGTCATTTCTATTTTCCAAATGGAAATCAATGCTTTATACCCAAACTAATTTTATAAGGCAGGAAGTTTTTATTTAGAATTAATGGCTTTTTCTGCCTGGAAGGAGAACATATGAATAATGAAACTGTAAACAGAAAATACAAGGATACCGTATTCAGGCTTTTATTCAAAGATAAGTCTAATCTTCTCTCACTCTTTAATGCGGTTAACGACACCGACTTTTCCGATGAAAACGATATCAAGATAACTACCATTGAAAATGCCATATATATGACGAGCAAGAATGATATTTCCTGTATCATAGATATGAAGCTTAACCTTTTTGAACATCAGTCAACAGTCAACCCGAACATGCCATACCGCAATCTTGAATATGTGACAAAGTGTTTTAAAAGATATGTTGGTAATTTTGATATATATACCGGCAAAGCCCTTACCTTACCTAATCCTAAGTTTGTTGTGTTTTATAACGGTGTTAATGAGCAGCCGCCAATCAGGGTAATGCGTCTGTCCGATTTATATGCCCACAAGGACGAGATACCTAATCTTGAACTTGTGGTTATCCAGTACAATATCAATAACCTGGCGGATTGCACCTTAATGGACAGATGTGAACCCCTTAAGGAATATTCAGAGTTTATCGGATGCATCAGAAGCAATCTTAAAACAATGGATAAGGGAGAGGCAGTGGATTCAGCCATTGATTATTGTATCGGAAACGGTATTCTTAAAGATTTTCTCACTAATAACAGAAATGAGGTCAGGTCAATGAGTTTATTTGAATTTGATGCGGAAGAACACGAAAAGGCGATAAAGCAGATAGCGTATGAAGATGGCTATGATAAAGGTGAACTTGCGGGCTATAACAAAGGTGAACTTGCGGGCTATGATAAAGGAGAAGAGGCAGGTGCTATCAGAGGCAGAGCTGAGCTTATATTATCAATGTTTAATTCCGGTAAGACACCGGAACAGATTTCTGATTTTTGCGGATTAGATTTGAAAGAAGTGGAAAAGGTTATAAAATCCCCAATGTAAAATCGAAAGATATTTTATTAAAGGATTATTTTACTCCGGACATATTTGCGGACACAATTAACGCAATATTGTATGACGGAAAGAGTGTGGTAACGCCTGAAAAGATGCGTACCATAGATATAGAAACCCAGCATGTGGAGGATGAAAACGGAAATGTAACCGCAGATACAAGGCTGAGGGATTCAGCAAAAATAGTTGAAGTAGATGATGCCATATACTGCCTGTTTGCCATTGAACACCAGTCCGTTGAGGATTACACAATGCCGCTTCGTATAATGGAATACGATGTAAGGGAATATTTAAGACAGGTAAAGAACAACAAAGGTATACAGGTTCAGATAAAGCCAATCATTACGATTGTAATGTACTGGAAGGCCGATAAATGGAACCAGCCTGTAAGTGTAAAGGACATGTTTGATAAGAATACGGTCAGATGGCTTGAAGACAACGGACTTGGAGGATATATTCAGGATTACAGGATGCACCTGTTTGAACCCGGAGCCGTAAAAGAAGAAGACCTTGAAAAATTCAAAACAGAACTTAAAGATGTTATTGCCTATGTGAAATACAGTAAAAGCACAGAAGCACTTAAAGAATACAACGAGAAATACAAGCCGGACTTAACCAAAAGTACGGTAACATTGATTAATGAACTTACAAACAGCAAATATGTATTTATCGAAGGGAAGGAGAGACTCGATATGTGCGAAGCATTTGAAGGATTAATAGAAGAAGGCAGAGCTAAGGGAAGAACTGAAGGAAGAGCAGAAGGAAGAGCTGAAGGAAAAGCCGAAGAACTAAAGGAAAAATACAAATCATGGGTAACATTAAGCAACAATCTTAAAAAGAGAGGCATGAGCAATCCTGAAATTGCTTCTTTACTTGGCATTCCGGAAAGTGAATTGCAAGATGCATTTAAGATGATTAAAGAAGAAAAAGACAGAGAAAATGAATATTAAACAATATTAATGATTTTCATAACCTCTTGACAAGAGTAGTATAATGTGGTTGAAGTAAAAGAAATGGTTCAATGAAAGAAGGAATTTTTATGAAAAAGTTACTTTTACCGGTTATACTTATGATGGCATTGTTAGCAGGATGTGGCAATGCAGGCAATGATTCACTTGTCAATAAAGATTATACCATTGATTCAAGTGACAATAATGAAGCTGAAGTGACCACTCCGGCAAAGAATGAAGAACAGCAGACAACTTCTGTAAAGGCTGGTGAAGATAGCACAACCAATGCTTCCAATGGCAATACATTGAATCAGCCATCAGATGACAGATTTGCATATAAGATAAAAGGTTCAATAATGGATTTTGATTCTGTAAAGGGCCCATATATTATAATTGACCTTGATAAGATGACAGTCCTTGATTCAACAAGTAAGAATGCCAGAATTGACAATTATTCATATGATGGAACAGTCCTTACCATAACGTTATCCAGCGATGAAGATAAGAATCCACAGACATATGTGATAGATACAAGTGTAAAGTCAATGGGTAAATTACCTGTATCCTAAATCAAGTTGGTGTAAAAGCGTAAAAAAATATTGCATATATAAATAACTTGTGTTAAATTACATCTTAGTGACGAGAGTCAATTCAGACCGCTTCATTTATGAAGAGAGCCTTACGGACAGGCGGGTCGGCTGCCGGGCGGATAATCCGCATTATTGATTACATTATCATCTTGTGAAAGTCAATAAGAGCAGTAGGCTTTTATGTGCTGAATACTCTGGCAACATATAATTATTTGTATTGGACGACAACAGGTGGTAATGATACCACCTGTTATTTTTTTATATACAAGGAGAACTTCAAATGGATTTGGAAAGACAGAAGCATGCACCTATATGTGATGCACTGGAAAGATTTAAGAAAAAGAGAGTAGTACCTTTTGATGTTCCGGGACATAAGAGGGGAAGAGGCAATCCGGAATTATGTGATTTACTTGGAGAACAATGTGTAGGACTTGATGTGAACAGCATGAAGCCTCTTGATAATCTTTGCAATCCGGTGTCAGTAATTTCAGAAGCAGAAGAACTGATGGCAGATGCCTTTAATGCGGCAGGAGCATTTCTGATGGTTGGAGGGACAACAAGTGCTGTACAGGCGATGGTTTTGTCTGTATGTAAAGAAGGAGACAAAATTATTTTACCGCGAAACGTACATAAAAGCGTGATTAATGCACTGATTTTATGCGGGGCGGTACCTGTTTATGTTAATCCTACAACACATCCTGAGATTGGTATATCGCTTGGGGTACCTGTGGATAAGATGCAAAAGGCAATAGAAGAAAATCCTGATGCTGTGGCGGTGCTTATTAACAATCCCACATATTACGGAATCTGCAGTGATTTGAAATCATTAACCGATTTGGCACATAGTCATGGGATGAAAGTACTGTGTGACGAAGCCCACGGAACACATCTTTACTTTGGAAGTAATTTACCAATATCGGGCATGGCGGCAGGGGCAGACCTTGCGGCGGTATCCATGCACAAATCGGGTGGAAGCCTGACGCAAAGTTCCGTGCTTTTGACGGGACAAAATATGGACAAAGGACTTGTAAGACAGATAATTAATCTTACTCAGACAACGTCGGCAAGTTATTTACTTTTATCAAGTCTTGACCTTAGCAGACGTAATCTTGCCCTGCGTGGAAAAGAATGTTTTGACAAAGTTGTTGAGATGGCAGAATATGCGAGAGAAGAAATTAACAGAATCGGTGGATATTATGCATACGGGCGTGAACTTGTGGATGGTGTTAATGTTTTTGATTATGACGTTACCAAGCTTTGTATATATACAAGGAATATCGGGCTTACGGGAATAGAAGTGTATGATTTGCTCAGGGATGAGTATGATATTCAGATTGAATTCGGGGACCTTGGAAGCATTATGGCATACATTTCAATCGGCGACAGGTTAAGGGATATTGAGAGATTGGTAGGTGCATTGGAGGATATAAAAAGACTTTATGCAAAGGATGGAAGCAACCTTGCATGTGTAGATTTTATAGAGCCTGAAGTTGTTAAAAGTCCTAAACAGTCATTTTATGCAGAGAAGGTTTCAATGCCGCTTTCAAAAAGTGCAGGAAATGTCTGCGGTGAATTCGTAATGTGTTATCCGCCGGGAATTCCAATACTTGCACCGGGAGAACTGATAACAGATGAGATAATTGAACATATTGTTTTTTCAAAAGAAAAAGGCTGTAGCCTTCAGGGTGCGGCTGACCCGGATGTGGAAAATATCAGGGTTTTAAAATAATCATACAGGAGAAATGAGATGGCAGGGAAAAAAGCAGAAATGTGGTTCTCTGATTATCAGACAGAAAATGTCTGCCTTGATATCAGAATTGAAAAAGAGCTTTATTCGGGACAAAGTGAATATCAGCGTATAGAAATACTGCAATCTGAATCTTTTGGCAGAATACTTGTTCTTGATGGAAGCATTGTATTTTCGGAAGCAGATGAATTTATATATAACGAAATGGTTACGCATGTACCGATGTCGGTACATCCCGATGTTAAAAAAGTGCTTATAATAGGCGGCGGTGACGGAGGCGTATGCACCGAATTTACTGCATATCCGGAAATTGAAGAAATAGATGTTGTTGAGCCTGATGAAGAACTCGTAGAGGTATGTATGAAATATTTTCCGGATACGGCAAGAGGCCTTAATGATGAAAGGGTGCATATATATCATCAGGACGGGCTTAGGTTTCTGCGAGGCAGAAAAGGAGAATATGACATAATTATAAATGATTCTACAGACCCGTTTGGACACACGGAAGGACTTTTTACTAAAGAATTTTATGGAATATGTTATCAGGCACTTAAGGAAGATGGAATAATGGTTTATCAGCATGGAAGCCCCTTCTTTGATGAAGATGAATCAGCATTCCGTTCAATGCACAGGAAAGTATACAGAAGTTTTCCTATAAGCAGGGTATATCAGGCGCATGTGCCTACATGTGCCAGCGGCTACTGGATGTTTGGTTTTGCCAGTAAAAAATATCACCCGCTTAATGATTTTGATTCAAAAAGATGGGAAGAGAGACATCTTAAAACATGGTATTACACAACTAATCTTCACCTTGGAGCTTTTATGCTGCCAAAATATGTTGAGGATTTATTAGAACAGGAGGAAAAAGAGAATGGCTAGATTATTAATTATCGGATGCGGTGGAGTTGCAGGAGTTGCAATAGCAAAATGTTGTCAGAACAGTGAGGTATTTACGGATATCTGTATTGCCAGCAGGACGGTTTCAAAATGTGAGGCGGTTAAAGAAAAACTTGCACCACATACTAAGACCAGAATTACAACAGCTAAAGTTGACGCAGATAATGTTGAAGAGCTTGTTGCACTTATTAAAGAGTATGGACCAACGGCAGTTCTTAATGTGGCATTGCCTTATCAGGATCTTACAATAATGGATGCATGCCTTGAAGCAAGCGTTGATTATATTGACACTGCTAATTATGAACCGGAGGATACAACGGATAAAGTCTGGAGGGAAAAGTATGAAAAAAGGTGCAAAGAAGAAGGCTTCAGTGCATATTTTGATTACAGCTACCAGTGGGCTTATGAAGATAAATTCAGGAATGCCGGACTTACCGCACTTCTTGGAACCGGTTTTGATCCCGGCGTAACAAGTGTGTATACAGCTTATGCCCTGAAACATTATTTTGACGAAATTCATACAATAGATATTCTTGACTGTAACGGTGGTGACCATGGTTATCCTTTTGCAACTAATTTTAATCCTGAAGTTAATTTAAGGGAAGTAAGTGCACCGGGCAGTTATTGGGAGAACGGCAAATGGATAGAAGTGCCTGCCATGAGCATTAAGAGGGAATATGATTTCCCACAGGTGGGAATGAAAGATATGTACCTTCTGCACCACGAGGAAATAGAATCCCTTGCTAAAAATATTCCGGGAGTAAGAAGAATCCGTTTCTTTATGACATTCGGACAGAGCTACCTTACCCACATGAAATGTCTTGAAGACGTGGGAATGTTGTCAACGGAACCGGTTATGCATAATGGACAGGAAATAGTTCCAATCCAGTTTCTTAAAACACTTCTTCCTGACCCGGCTTCACTTGGAGAGAGAACAGTTGGCAAAACTAATATAGGATGTATTTTTAACGGAGTTAAAGATGGTAAAGAAAAGACAATTTACATCTATAATGTCTGTGACCATCAGGAATGTTATAAGGAAGTGGGAAGTCAGGCAATCAGTTATACTACAGGAGTACCGGCTATGATTGGAGCAATGCTTGTATGTCAGGGAATATGGAAAAAACCCGGCGTATTCACCACTGAGCAGTTTGACCCGGATCCATACATGGAGGCCCTTAACAGGTTCGGACTTCCTTGGGTTGTTGATGAGAATCCTGCAACTGTAGAATAATCGGCGAGGTTATAAAGTGAAAATTAACGAGTTACCAACACCCTGCTATGTTATAGATGAAAATATCATAGAGGAAAACTGCAAGGTTCTTGCAGATGTTATGAAAAAAACAGGCTGTCATGTGCTTCTGGCGCAGAAAGCGTTTTCCAATTATGCCTTGTATCCGCTGATTGGAAAGTATTTATCAGGAACAACTGCCAGTGGACTTTATGAAGCAAGGCTTGGCAGAGAAGAAATGGGCAGGGAAAACCATGTTTTTGCTCCGGCATATAAGGATGAGGATATGGATGAACTTGTAAAAATATGTGACCATATTGTATTTAATTCCATATCCCAGTTAGAAAAACACAAAGAAAAATGCAGAAACGTCAGCATAGGAATACGTGTTAATCCTGAATTTTCAACGCAGAATGGACACGAAATTTATGACCCTTGCGGAAAAGGAAGCCGCCTTGGTGTGACTGCCAACCTGCTTAGAAATGCAGATTTAACCGGAATTGACGGACTCCATTTTCATACGCTTTGTGAGCAGAATTCGGATGATTTGAAGAAAACACTTGATGTTGTTGAAGAAAAGTTTGATTTCCTTCTTAGGAAGGTTAAATGGGTAAATTTTGGCGGTGGACATCATATTACAAGAAAAGACTATGATGTGGAGCTTTTATGTGACTGTATTACCCATATAAAAGAAAAATATAATGTCAAAGTATATATTGAACCGGGAGAAGCGGTTGCACTTAATGCAGGTTATTTTATCACAACGGTGCTTGATAAGGTTAAAAACAGCGGAATAACCTGCCTTATTCTTGACGGAAGTGCGGCCTGCCATATGCCGGATGTGCTTGAAATGCCGTACACACCACCATTATCAGAAGGCAGCATTATAGAGACTCCGGAAAAAGAGTTTGACTACAGGCTTGGCGGAAATACCTGTCTTGCCGGTGACATTATTGGTAATTACAGATTTGACCATGATGTTCAGATTGGCGAACGCCTGACTTTTGGTGATATGGCGATTTATTCCATGGTAAAAAATAATACATTTAACGGGATACCGCTTCCATCCATATATTCAATGGATAGAAACGGGGATTGCCGTCTGATAAAATCTTTTGGATATAATGACTTTAAAGAAAGGCTTTCATAGATAATGGACTATAGTATAATAAAAAATTACCGTATGCCCGGTGAATTTGAACCCCATGACGGCTGTATTATGATATGGCCCGTGCGACAGGGCAGCTGGCCTTATAACGGCAGGGATGCAAAAAAAGCTTTTATGGAAGTTGCCAAAGCCATTGCTAAAAGTGAAAAAGTATATATGCTTGCGGATGAAAGTCATATTGAAGAAGTTAAAAACAGCCTTAAGGAAAATATGGAGGCTGTGATTATAGAAAGCGATGATGCATGGGCAAGAGATGTGGGACCTACCTATGTTGTTGACGATAAAGGCAACAGAATGGGAATTAACTGGAAATTTAACGCATGGGGAGGCAACGTTGACGGGCTTTATATGCATTATGACAAAGATGACAAGGTAGCTTCCGGGTTTTTAAAGTATATAGGAGATATGATTTTTGACGCCCATCCTTTTGTACTTGAAGGCGGTTCGATTCACAGTGACGGAGAAGGGACAATTCTTACTACGGAAGCATGTCTTTTAAGCAAGGGCCGTAATCCTTCAATGACCAGAAATGAGATTGAGGATATTCTTCTTAATACACTGGGCGGCAGAAAAGTTCTCTGGCTCCCTTGCGGTATATATAATGATGAGACTAATGAGCATGTTGACAACATATGTGCATTTACAAGACCGGGCAGAGTAGTGCTTGCGTGGACTGATGATAAAAATGATCCTCAATATGAGATGAGCAGAAGATGTGAAGAATATCTTTTACAACAAAAAGATGCAATGGGAAGATCTATTGAGATTGTTAAACTGCCGGTTCCTTCAACTCCTGTTCTTGTTAAAGAAAGTGACCTCCAAGGATATGTGTTTGAAGAAGGCGAGGATGTGAGAGAAGCAGGAGAACGGCTGGCTGCCAGTTATGTTAATTTCTATATATCCAATAAAAGTGTTATTGTTCCACAATTTGGTGATGTTAATGATGAAACAGCGGTTAATATTCTGCAAAAGGAATTTCCCGGCAGGACGGTATGCCCTGTCAAAGCAGATGTGATTTTGCTTGGAGGAGGAAATATTCATTGCATTACCCAACAGATTCCTAAAGGAGAAAAATTATGAGAAAAGTATGTGTTGCTTCCGTTCAGATGAAGTGCAGCAGGGAAGTTAATGAAAATATTCTTACGGCAGACAGACTTGTAAGGGCTGCCGCAGAAAAAGGAGCAGAAATTATTCTGCTTCCTGAACTTTTTGAGAGACAATATTTTTGCCAGGAAAGACGATATGAGTACTACGGATTTGCAAAACTGGTTGAGGATAATGATGCAGTAAAACATTTTCTGCCTGTGTCTGAGGAACTAAATATTGTTCTGCCATTGAGTATTTATGAAAAGGACGGAAATGTTCTGTATAATACTGTTGTGGTGCTTGACTGCGGAAAAATACTTGGAATTTACAGGAAAACACATATTCCGGATGACCATTTTTATCAGGAAAAATTTTATTTTACTCCGGGAAATACAGGATTTGTGACATTTAAAACAACTTACGGACAGATAGGAATCGGTATATGCTGGGATCAGTGGTTTCCGGAAACAGCAAGGTGCCTCACACTTAATGGGGCAGAGCTTTTATTTTATCCTACGGCGATTGGCAGTGAACCTATCCTTAACTGTGACAGCATGAAGCACTGGCGTAATGTTATGAAAGGTCATGCCGCAGCTAATATTATTCCTGTTATAGCAGCCAACAGATACGGCCTTGAAGAAGTAACGCCGTGTGATGCCAACGGAAACCAGAGTTCTTCACTGGAGTTTTACGGTTCCGGATTTATTACTGATGCTACGGGCGAACTGCTCTGTGAGTCGGGAAGAAAAGGCGATGACATTCTTTTACAGGAATTTGACCTTGATGAAATAGCCGCAATGCGACTTGAGTGGGGACTTTTCAGAGACAGAAGACCGGAATGTTACGAAAAAATATTGAAATAACACACGTTAATGTGTTAAAATGAGTAGTGCATAATTTTAGCGCTCGATTAAATTCCAAGGAGGAAGAGATGGGAAAACTTTTTAAACTCAAAGAGAATGGTACTACTGTTCGTACTGAGATAGTTGCAGGTCTTACCACATTTATGACAATGGCCTATATCATTGCATTAAATCCTAACCTGTTAACGGCTTTTGGTGCCAATGGTGGAACAGAGTTATGGAACGGTGTGTTCCTCGCAACATGTATTGCTTCTGCAATCGGTATGTTCGTAATGGCATTTCTTGCCAACAAGCCTTTTGCCCTTGCACCGGGTATGGGACTTAACAGCTTTTTTGCTGTTGTTGTAGGTAATATTGTTTCAATTACGGGATTAACTTACACTGAATCATTTCAGGCAGGACTTTGCATAATCCTTATTGAAGGTATTATTTTCTTTATCCTTTCTGTACTTAATGTACGTGAGAAAATTGTTCAGGCAATTCCTTTGGGAGTAAGACTTGGTATTGCTCCGGCAATCGGTCTTATGCTTATGAACATTGGTTTTGGTTCTAATGCGGGTATTTATAGTGATAAGGGTGGCCCTTTCTATGTAATGAGAGACTTTTTCGGTTCATTAACACCGGGTCTTGCAAGAGATACAATGGGCTCAGGTTACTCAGCAATGGTTTTAGCTGTAGTGACAATGTTTATCGGATTATTTGTTATCATTATACTTGCTCATAAGAAAGTTAAAGGTGCCGTTTTACTTGGTATGCTTGCTTCTTGTGTTATCTATTGGGCAGGCGAAGCTATCTTCCTTGATACTAATCCATTTGCATCACTTAAGGGTGCTTCTTTTGTACCTCCATTCGCAGATATGGCGGAGACAACCTTATTCAAGTTCAATTTTTCAGGATTTGTTGAAATTGGATGGTTTACAGCAATTACGCTGATAATTACATTCTGTATTATCGATATGTTTGATACAATCGGAACTCTTGTAGGTACAGCTTCAAGAGCCGGTATGGTTGATGAAAATGGAGAGATGCCTAACATGAAGCAGGCATTGATTGCAGATGCTGTAGCAACAGTAGCAGGTTCTGCAACAGGTACTTCTACAGTTACAACATTCGTAGAATCAGCTTCAGGTGTTGAAGCCGGCGGACGTACAGGTCTTACAGCTTTGGTAACAGGTATTCTTTTCCTTGCATGTATGTTTATTGCACCTATTGCAGCAATTATTCCACCTGCCGCTACATCAGCAGCGCTCATCTATGTTGGTATCCTTATGATTAGTGGTCTTAAGAAAATTAACTTTGATGATATGACACAGACAGTTCCTGTAGCACTTATGTTAATTTCAATGCCTATATCAGGATCTATCGGACATGGTATTGGATTAGGATTAATTGCTTACACAGTAATTAAATTATTCACAGGTAAGGCTAAGGAAGTTTCAGTTCTTACTTATATAATTTCAATTATATTCCTTATTAAATTTTTCCTTGTTGTTGCTGTGTAATAACATAGGATAATATAATAAATAAAAAGGCTGTTCCACAGTTGTGGGCAGCCTGTTTTTATATAAAAATATCTTTAAATATCTAAACGATGAATATTTACAAAACTAAAGCAAAATAATATAATATATATTAGGAGGCGGTAAAATGATTTCATATAAAAAACTATTTTTAATAATGGAAGAACGGGAAATATCAAAAGAAAAATTAAAAAATGAGACCGGTATTTCATCAGCCACATTAGCCAAACTTTCAAAAAACGAGGATGTATCAATGGCAACAGTTCAAAGTATATGTGAGTATCTTGATTGCCAGCCCGGTGCAATTTTATCTTATGAAAAAAATATTGATGAAAATTCTGCCATTTTCAGACTTAGGGAAGAAATGGAGATGAAATTAAAGGGAGGATTATATCATCAGACACAAATAAGATTTGCATACAATTCTAATCATATAGAAGGAAGCAGATTGACAGAGGACCAGACAAGAAGTATATACGAGACACATACCATTGGAGATATAGAGGGACATGAGAAAGTAGATGATATTATTGAAACCGTAAATCATTTCAGATGTTTTGATTATATTTTATCCGTTGCAGATAAAGAATTATCGGAGGAAATAATTAAAAAAGTTCATTATATTTTGAAAAGCGGAACAACGGACAGTCAGAAAGAATGGTTTGCGGTGGGAGAATATAAAAAGCGTCCCAATATGATTGGAAGCATGGTTGAAACTACGCCTCCGTCAAAAGTCCCTACGGAGATAAAAAAGTTACTGACAGACTATAGGGAAATGAGTAATATAACTTTTGAAGATATAATTGATTTTCATTATCGGTTTGAAAAAATACATCCCTTTCAGGACGGTAACGGAAGGGTAGGGCTGTCTATTATACAAATCTGACGCTGCCGACGCGAGATCTAGTGTAGATCTCGGTGGGTGCAGGATCATTAAAAAAAACACAAATCACACAAACAAATTACGTGAAACATATGACAAAACATAAGCAAGACAATGAACGACATTATGACAGGATGAAGCAAAGAAGTATGAACAAAGGATACACAATAGAATATAT
>OKWH01000339.1_pt1 | contig 18679 bp, 19 predicted proteins | sample 1607021 | NCBI WGS metagenome assembly OKWH01 (sample SAMN04414076, study PRJEB24778) | human gut metagenome | material: faecal | host: Homo sapiens | reverse complement strand
ATACAAAGCAGAAAATAACAACTGCTGTTGCAAAAATAAAAGCACCTGTCTTTACCTGTTCCATTCTTCCGCCTCTTTCTCCGTAACCACATCCTCTGAAATTCCTTTCCACATCCTGCATACAGGAGTTGTGTAAAATACATTTTCAAGACAAAACTCCCTTACATTGCCTGAATACACCGGCTGCCTGTCTGAAATCATACACACATAATCTGCCGCATCTGCCATAAAAGAAATGTCATGGGAAATTACAAGAATGGTTTTTTGTTGTTTTTTTAATTCATTAATAGTATTAATCAAATTATCTTTTTCTCTGTTGTCTACGCCTTTAGTCGGCTCATCAAGAATTATTATGTCAGGATTATTTTTTAACACAAGGGACAGGGCAAGAAGTTGTTTTTCACCTCCGCTTAAATCGTAAGGGTTTCTGCCGTCATATTCATCATTTGTAAAATGGTCTGTAACATCCTGTGAAAGAATACCGATACTGTTGCCGTAGGTCTTTATTTTTCCCGAATAAGGCTTAATATAGCCTGAAAGCAGCTTTGCAACCGTTGTTTTGCCACTGCCGTTTTCACCTACGATAAAATGACATTTTCCTTTGTACAGTTTCATGGAAAAATCTTCGATTACAAAACCGTTCTCTTTTGTATATCCGAATGACACATTTTTAAGTTCTGCCGCAATTTCATTTTTATTATTAACGGAATCCTGTTCTTTGTGGATAGTATTTCTCTGTTTTATATATTTATGCCCCTCTGCCAGACTAAGCGGTACAGGTCTTTTATCCGCAAATATCCTTGCAACCGTAGGAAGCAGGTAACCATAACCGTTTTCCGCCATATATACTGCTGTTTCATCAGGTTTTCCGGCAAAGACAATCTCACACTTATCAAGGAGAATTATTTTATCCGCATAATAAAAGAGTTCGTCCGTCCTGTGCTCTGTGATAATCACTGTTTTAAAAAATTCCTTATTAATCTTCTTAACCCTGTCAAGAAGCCTTCCGGCCATCACCGGATCAAGCATGGAAGCAGGCTCGTCAAGCAAAAGTACATCTTTATCGCAGGCAATTACGGAAGCAAGATTCAAAATCTGTTTTTCCCCACCTGAGAGTGAATCGGTTCTTTTGTCAAACATGTGGCTAAGAGAAAAAAATGAAGCTGTTTCCGCAATTCTTCTTTTAATAAAATCATCTTTAAGCCCTTTTCCCGATAAATTTACGGCAAGCTCCCCATACACGCTGTCCATAATTATCTGGTTATCGGGATTTTGCATTACCATCATGGCATTATCTTTAAAATATTCTTTTAACTTCTTCAAAAGTGTGGTTTTGCCGCTGCCGGTCATACCACATACTAATATAAAATTACCCTTTTCGACTATCTTTTCATATTGTATATCCATAATTTAACATTCTCCTTTCCCCTGTAAAAAATCGGAATAAAAGACATAAATGCCATAAAAACAAGCCTTGCCCCAGGCAGCAATAATCCACCCGCAGCCATAAGAATGGTTATTATAAGCAGAATACAGTCCCTGAGCCTGAACCTGTAGCTGCCGCAGAATATCTGTGACGATTGTGTAAAACCATTGCTCTCCATTATATCGGCTGTCTCCATACTGCTTTCCATCGCATAACTTGTCACTCCCGAAAAAACAAAAACTGCATTATCTTTACTGTTTCTGCCGCTTTTGTTATTAATGTCGTTGATCATTTTCATTCTTTCGTATTTTCGCATATACATGGGAAGGAATCTCAGAATCATTGAAAAAATAATGCCTGCTTTCGGCATTTTTCTAAAGATATATTGTATTTTTTCCCCTGTAATAACAATATCCATACAGCTAAACCACACAAAGGCACCGGAAAGCATAAGTCCAGTTGTCATTCCGTAGCGCATAGATTCATAAGTAACTGCCCTGTTATTAATATAAAAAAACACATGGCTGCCGTTATGTGACACAAGCATATTTACAAAAGTGATAAGAATCGTTATGACAAAAGAATTTCCGAGTATTTTAAAGTCCGCCTTGCCTTTTAAAACCCATATATAAATTATCCCGGATATAAGAAGCAGAAGATTAAGTTTAATTTCCATTAAAAACATTGCGGGTAAGAGATTGCACATAAAAAATACCAGCAGAACGTATGGGTTGAAATTTTCAAATTTTCTCATTGCCCCACCTTTCCGTCATCCGTGTAAATCCATCTGACATAGTCTCCCTCCGACAGTTTGTAAGCCGAGCAGGACACATTGGGAAATTCACCGTTTACCGAATAAGTCCAGCCCGACATATTTCCGTAATCAAACTCTGCCATTCCTGCGATTGCTTTTACATAAATCGAAGAAAACACTTTGCTTCCGTTGTAGTCAACCGGAATCTCATATATCATTGAAGCCGTTAAAAGCTGGTCAAAAGCACTGTCTCCCTCTTTGATGTCTATTTCTTTTTCACTTAAAATAACTTCTTTGCCATGACCTGTTATCTCAAGGTATGTCACAACTTCTCCCGATGTTTTAACATCGTAGTACTCGTCCTTTGTCTTAAAATCGGACAGGGAAAAATATACCGCAAGTCCCACAAACACAATGGTAAAAGTCATGAATACTGACTTTTTCTTTTTCTTTCTTATGAAAAAAACAACAAGAAATACCGCATATCCAATGCCAAGTGCCGAAAGCACAATGTATTTAATGTATTTTCCCTGCCATTTTATGGTATTTACCGTAGTATCGTCTTTCCCGGTTTCTGTCAGATTGGTTTTATCATATACAAATCCGTTTTTGTAGGAAATTAGTGCGGACATACACTGGTATGTGGCTATACTGTTGCTTTTTCCGCCTTTTATATGGCAGAATCCTCCGTCCTCATTCTGGTAAGTAATAAGCTCATTAATAAGAATATCCATATTCTCCGTATCTTTTAATGCTGTTTTTGCCATAATTACCTGGGCGAGGCTTTCAGAATTTTCTGTCCCCATGGACTTGTAACCGCCGTTTTCGGTCATATTATTGTTAAGATATTCCAGTGCCTTATTAATTTTCTCCTCATACTTTTCCCTCAAAGGTGCCATTGCCTGCAAAGCCATCGCCGTCACATCAACATCACCCGCTTTTTGGTTTACGGAAAAACTTCCGTCTGGAAGCTGAAATTCCAAAAGACTGTCGGCGATATAATCCGCATCATATCCGCCGTAAGCTGCCGGCATAAGTCCGTAAATTACACTCATAATGCCCATTTTGCCCGTCTGTTCTTTAATTACCTCTCTTATAAAATCATCTTTTTCTCCCAATATATAAAATGCAAGTGCAATTCTTTCATAGTCTGTAGGCTTGATATTCTCCGCCTCGTCAAGGTATTTTTCTACTGCCTTAACGTACTCCGAAAAATCTGTTTCCGGATACAATGCTTTAATATTAATAACCCACCATTCGCAGGGACTTACCCCTGCAACAGCCATAAGGCCGTCATTTACAAATGACTGTGCATCTGTAACGGCGGCCTCTTTGTATTCATATTCAAGTGTTTTGTTAATGCAATCGTCTATATCGGGAGTATCTGCTTTAACGCCTGTGGCTCCCGTAAATATAAGTACGATTACTGTTAAGAATACAATGACTTTATTTTTCATATGCTCTTTTCTTACTTACTGCTGCGATTCCTGCTGCTGCGATAATTGCAACAACCGCAAAATAAACATACCCTGTATCTCCTGATGGAACATCCTCTGCCGGCTTTGCCGGTTTTGTCTCAGGTTCTGTTACTGCCGGTGCTTCTGCTTTAACCATATCGGCTGTAACTGTTATTTTGTAATCTGATGCAAATCTTAATACAAGTGGTACTCCGTCTTCAGCAACTTTGGAAATTCCTACAGAATGATCACCTACTGTAAAATCAGCTTTGTCAATAACGATCTTGCCATCAGCATCTGTTACATATTCCTTACCGTCCCATGTTACTTTGGCACCTTCAACAGGTACAGTTATAAGACTGAAATCTTCAGCGTATGCATCTGATGTAAAAGTTATTTCTCTGTCGCCAAGCTTTGAAAGGTCTGCTGCAGGCCTTGCAAATCCATGAGAACCAAATTCATCTGCATAATAAAATACAATTACATCGCCATCTTTTATCTGCTGTTCTCCAATACCCACGCTTGGTGCAACGCCGTTAATTATATCATTCCAGCCATCCCAGTACTTAGGTGCAACTGAACCTGCCACATCACCGTTTATGGCTGTAATATAAGTTCCTGTTGGATTAGTTATTGTAAGATTATCATTAGCTGCGTCAACCTCATTCATAAGCTCTGCAACTGTAGATGCGTTTGTTGTTACATCGCCGTAGAAATATGTTTCGCTCTTTCCTTCAATTCTTAAAGATACTGTTTTTTCGTCTGCTGCAAATGGACTTACAACAAGACTGCTTAATACAACTGCAAATGCTGCAATTGCCGAAATTATTTTTTTCATGTCTTTCCTCCGTTCTTTAATAAAAAAATGCCTGCAGAAATCGCAGGCATAGTTAGAATACGGGCATAATCCCATTATAATGACTATAACTTTTCCCTGCCCAAAAGTCTGGTCTTTCTGATTTGTGGGACGAGCGATCTGGCTTAAGCAAAAATGCTCTTACAGTTATGGCTGTAGCTCCGGACTCACACCGGATTCTCTCCTGCTAATACTATGTATTTTCTTCCCAAAACCTTAAATTCAATTATGAAAGTACTCCGGACTGACCGATTACATCGGCAATTACTGCCAATTCTTCGGCACTTTTTGTCAGAGCAAATCTTATGTAGCCTTCTCCAAGCGGTCCAAATGCCGTTCCCGGTGTTCCTATTACTCCGGCCTTGTCCATAAGTGCCTCGGTAAATGAAGCCGATGTATAACCTTCCGGTACAGGAAGCCATACAAACATTGTTCCGTGTGAATCAGGTACATTCCATCCGTATTTTCTAAGTCCGTTAAGAAGTGCATCCCTTCTTCTCTGATACTCTGCACACTGTGCCTTGACACTGTCTCTCGGTCCTCTTAAGGCCGCTATTGCCGCCTTCTGTGCCGGATATGACATACCAAAATCATACTGGCTTCTAAGCAGCTTAAACGCATCAATAATTGACTTATTACCAATACAGAATGAAATTCTTAAACCGGTTACGTTATAAGATTTTGAAAGTGAGAAAAACTCAACTCCCACATCTTTTGCTCCCGGCAATGATAAAAATGAAAAACCTTCCCTGCCGTCAAAAATAATATCCGAATACGCATTATCGTTAATAATCGCAAAATTATATTTCTTTGCATATTCAATCATCCTGACATACATTTCTTTAGGTGCCGATGCTCCCACAGGATTGGACGGATATGACAAAACAATGTATTTTGTCTTATTAAGAATGTCTTCCGGAATATCTTCTATTACAGGTAAAAAATTATTTTCCCTTAGGAGAGGATAATAATATACCTCTGCGCCTCCAAGATACGAACCAGCTTCAAATACAGGATAACCCGGGTCAGGTAAAAGAACAACGTCTCCCGGATTAAGTATTGCCATTCCAAGATGTGCCATGCCTTCCTGTGTTCCTCTTACTGCCGTAATCTCATCTGCCTTTATGACAGTGTTATATCTGTCCGCATAATAATCAACCACAGCATTAAGCATTTCTTCCGAATCCACAAGGGAATACTTATAATCCTCAGGATTATTGACTGATTCAGCCACAGCCTTCATTATATGTTCAGGCGGTCTGAAATCAGGTGTCCCAACAGAAAGGTTATAAACCTTTCTTCCTGCCTTGATTAATTCGCTTTTCTTCTCATCCAGCGCAGCAAATATTCCTGTCTGGAAATGATTTAATCTTTCTGCACGTTTGAATTCCATTTTAATCTTTCCTTCCTCTAACCCTTGTATTTTCACACTTTAATTTATTTCTGTCAATATTGATTTTGGTATTCTTCCGTTAATGTCCGTAAAATGTCCGCCTCTGTTATATTCAAAAAACACTTCTTTGGTCTTGCCAAATACTTCTGCCAATTTTTCCGTGTTAAATCCGACTTTTTCCCGCTCCGCATTTTTAGTAAGAGATTCCTTATCTCCAAGGGACATATAAATTTTGCCGATTCTTTTGCCAATGGATTTTTCGTTAAAATATTCCAAAGCACCGGGATACCATAATGACCCCGAAACGCTCATAACCCCGTCAAACAATTCTTTTTCACATGCCGCAAAAAGTGCAAAAAGTCCTCCGAGGGAATAACCTCCGATATACTGCCTCTGATATTTTTCATCATAAATCTCACTTATAAACCATGATAAAAATTCTTCTCCGCCCCCTGTTTTTCCCATATTTTTATCGTGGTATTTCCACGGTGTCATACAGTAATTCCAGTCATACGGATATATCATGACGAGCCTCACTCCTTCAACAGGCTCTATATTAATTCTTTCCGCCATAAAAAAATAACAGACTGTCTGGCTGTCTTTATCACCGATTGTCTCATAGCTGCAATTTTTTAAATACATTAATTCGCTCATGCTTTCATTCTATCACATTTTATTTATTTGGGAATATATTTAGATTACAGATATTTTTAAGAGGTAAATTATGAAAAAAAGACTTTGTTGTTTTATTCTGGCTTTTATTTTGATTGCAATCTGTCAGGCCGGGTGTGGTAAAAAAGACAACGGTATGAAAAAGGTTGTTCTCAATGAGGTTGCCCACTCTATTTTTTATGCTCCTCAATACGTTGCAATAGAGATGGGATATTTCAAGGATGCGGGCATAGACCTCGTTCTTGAAACAGGTTTCGGCGCCGACAAAACAATGACTGCCCTTATATCCGGCAATGCCGATATTGGTTTTATGGGTTCAGAATCCACAATTTATGCTTATGCGGAGGGTTCTAAGGATTATGCCGTTAATTTCGCCGGACTTACCCAGCGTGCCGGTAACTTCCTCGTTGCCAGGGAAAAAATTGATAACTTCTCATGGGATATGGTTAAGGGCAAAAATGTCCTCGGCGGCAGAAAGGGCGGCATGCCTCAGATGGTGCTTGAATATATCCTGAAAGCCAACAATATTGACCCTGCCTCTGACCTCTCAATCGACCAGAGTGTTGACTTTGGTCTGACCGCAGGTGCTTTTTCCGGCAATACAGAGTATGACTTTACCGTTGAATTTGAACCGGGTGCCACTTCTCTTGAGAAAGAGGGCAAAGGTTATGTAGTTGCTTCCCTTGGCGTTGACAGCGGTTACGTTCCTTACACCGCCTACTCCGCTAAAAAGAGCTACATTGAGAAAAATCCTGAAATCATCAAGGATTTCACTTCTGCCATCCAGAAAGGCCTTGACTACGTCAATTCTCATTCTTCCGCCGAAATTGCCAAGGTCATCGCCCCTCAGTTTGAGGATACGGACATCGACACCATTACCACAATAGTTGAAAGATACAAATCCCAGGACACATGGAAAAAAGACACCGTCTTTAGCAGGGAATCCTTTGAGCTTCTTGAGGATATCCTTATTGAAGCAGGTGAATTAAAAGAAAAAGTTCCTTACGAGGATCTTGTAAAGGTTGACTAAAGGGGACACCTGGTTTCTCTACCCTTTTCGGCTGTTTTTCCCGATTTGGGTAGAGATTTCCAAACGGCAGCTCTGGGGTTATCTACCTTTTCAGCTGTTTTTCGCTATTTGGATAGAGATTTCTAACCGGCGGCACCGGGTTTCTCTACCTTTTCGGCTGATTTCCCTGATTTGGGTAGAGATTTCCGACCGGCGGCACCGGGATTCTCTACCCTTTCGACTGATTTCCCCGATTTGGGTAGAGATTTCCAACCGGCGGCACTGGGATTCTCTACCTTTTCGGCTGATTTTCGCTGTTTGGGTAGAGATTTCCAACCGGCGGCTACTGGGGTTCTCTACCCTTTTCGGTTGATTTCCCCGATTTGGGTAGAGATTTCCACAAAAAGACAGGCAGGCTCATCATAAGACCGCCTGCCTGCTGTACTTTTATTACTAATTTCAATCAATTTCGCGAATTACAGTTTTGTCCTTACGTGACTAACAGTTATTGTTAGCATCTGCTATATTCAGCTCCCTATGAAAATTAATTAAACTTGATTCTCTGAATCTTGCAGTTCTGTCAACACGTCCTTTATTTGCTACTCGAATATAGGATTCTATATATTCTATTGCCTCTTTTTCAATAGTTTCATAATTGTTTTCTATTATTTTTATTTGGCTATTACTTATTTTGGGAATATCAAATCTGATATAATTTATATTATTTATTATCATTATGTAACGATAATCCAACCCTGCTTTTGGTTTACTCAGACTTGGAACAGAGAATCCTATTTTACCAAATTTTCTATTTGGTTCACCTAGGTTTTTTCTTAATGGGATAAGAACAGAATTATTATTAAATTGAATATTTAAGCATATATGAGTACGAATATTATATTTCGACGAATCAGCAATGTCTAAAATTTTTATCAACGTTGGATTATCAATATAATATTGTTCCGTTATATAACAGTATTGTATATCCGACATTTTATCTCCTAGCAAAATAGGAAGCATTACTGCTTCCTATTAGATACAAAACAATTTTTCGATTTTTTATTAGCCAGGTGACATCGAGAAACCCCTCGCAATATTGTCAGGTTATTTTTAGCCAGACGCTCCTGAACTACGTCTCAAAGATAGAGAATATTTTTAATCTCCTACCTATATTGTACACAATTAAGGTAAAAACTCATAGTAGAAAATCTTATGAATTTTGCTATATATTTTGTGCAATATTACCTATTACTGAATTTAATATATAAATGAGTAATGCGTTATTCTCCCTTCCAAGCCATTTTCCAACTTTGAGGCAGGCGGCGTCTTATCTTCCCGTAAATTACAGATTACTGAGGTTTTCAAAACGTGGAATCTTCTTGGCTGCTGTCATCTTCTTGATTCTGTCTTCTTTCTCTTTGTCAAGGTCACGTTCCTCGTCTTTGTAGCATTTGTTGTAAATTCTGATGCACACATAAGTGATTGCAGCAACAACAACTGCAGTTGCTATAAGCTGGACGATAACGTTAATAACTTTACGCTCTGCCATGTACTGGATTGCTTCAATGACTATATAGCTGCCAAGTACCATTCCATAATAACCCTTGTGGATTTTTTTCTGGTATGCAGCATACATAGGAATGGTTATTGCTAACTGGTATATGACAAAAAGAACTGCGACAATAGTGAGCATTACAATGGCGGATGTCTTATAGCCGATAAGTTCCATTGCACTGTCTAACATTTTGGTAGCTGCCTCCTGGTCTTTGGCACCACTGACAAGTGTCTCAAGCCCGCTTCTGTTAATAATTATCATAGGTGACACAAGCTGGAAAAGTGAGGACATTGTGAATGCTGCCTGTGTATAGGCTATACCCTGTCCGAAAGAGAAGCCCTCTCCGAAGCTTTTTAGCCTGTAGGCGAAAACCTTGTTAGCAAGCATCCTGCCCAAAACCGCAAGAAAAGCTGTTGACAATGTATATACAATAATAAAAGCCGCCGTGGACACAATTACTTTATTAACAGAATCCGCATACTTCTTAAATGGTGAATATACAAAGATAAGATTAATGAGCAAAGATGGAGCAAAATAATTAAATGAAATGTAAGTGATCACGCCTCCGAGTATGCCAAAACCGTTACCCTTCTGTTTTTTCCTAATAAAAATAATAGTTGCTACAACGAAAGCAAGAATCACGACAATTCCTATGATACCTGCTGCAATTTTACCATTTGAAACCTTGGCAGTCATATCGTATCCTTCGTATGAAATTGCCTGGGTTACTGATTCTAATGTCTCATTCTGCATAAAAAAATATCTCCTTAACAATGTAAAAGCCCTGTCAATCTGACAGGGCTAACCATAATCCTACTTGAATGACAATATACTTTTTGACAAAATATAAATATATATAATTGAAAAAGGCACACTGTAAACTTGTTGATTATCTTATGTGCTGCAGTTAATTAAATAACTTTAACATTAACTGCCTGTGGTCCCTTAGCTCCATCGGCTACTTCAAATTCAACCTTCTGGCCTTCTTCGAGCTTCTTATGACCATCCATAACGATTCCTGAGAAATGAACGAAAATATCCTTGCCATTCTCATCAGAAATAAATCCAAACCCTTTCTGGTCATTGAACCACTTTACTGTACCCTTGTTCATCGTGATACCTCCAAAAATTATAAAAGTTGTCTTACAAAAAGACACTATAAATCTAACACACAAGGAACTATAAGTCAAACTAATTTCTTTAGCTCATCCACTGTAAAATTATATGCCTTGTTGCAGAAATGGCATTTAACCTCTATAGGCTCATTTTCTTCAATAATATTGTCAAGCTCTTTTCTGCCGATTGCGATGAGTGCTTTTGATACACGCTCCTTAGAACAGTTGCAATAGAATCTGACAGGCATTTTATCAAGAATCTCCGGGTCAAGTCCGCCGAGAATAAGATTAATTATGCCCTCTGGGTCAAGTCCGTTTTCTAGCATTGAAGTGACGGATTTTATTGTGGAAATTTTCTCTTCAACAATTGATATTGTCTCCTCCGTTGCGTCAGGCATAAGCTGGATAATAAAACCACCCGCGACATTGACGGTATTGTCTTTTGTCATAAGGACACCAAGTCCCACGGATGACGGTGTCTGCTCACTTGAGGCAAAATAATAAGTTAAATCCTCTGCGATTTCCCCACTGACAAGCTCGCAGGTGCCGGTATATGGCTCTTTAAGTCCCAGGTCTTTGATGACCGTAAGAAGTCCCACTCCGAGGGAACCGCCAACGTCAAGTTTGCCTGCGGCATTGGCAGGCAGTATTACATTAGGGTTGGCTGCGTATCCCTTGACATTGCCTTTTGAATCGGCAGTAACAAGATAATGTCCCACAGGGCCGCTGCCCTCTGCTTTAATTGTAAGGACATCCCTGTCGCCCTTCATCATGCTTCCCATCATTGCTCCCGCTGTGAGAAGTCTGCCAAGTCCCGCCGTTACGACAGGACTTGTGTTGTGTGCCTGTCTTGCGGCCTCAACTGTATTTTTTGTATATGCGGCAAACGCCCTGACCTGCCCGTTAGCTGCGATTGCTCTTACTAAATAATCTTCCATATTCCATACCATCCTTAATTGTACTGTAAAACATAGTAAACCCTGTCCCTTGAAAAATCAATGGGCGAGTTAATGTCCTCCGATAAAGCGTCCTTTACCGTAAATCCTGCCTTTGCCGCGCACTCCCTTATATCGGTGCCGGTAAAAACATGCTGTGTGTGTTCTTCCTCGTAGAGCTTATATTTTCCCATGCTTTTAATAAAAAAACTAAGGTAATAAAAGTTATCTCCCGTCTCTTTATCAAATTCGTTTTCCCAATAATATCGTCCGAAATTTCTTTCATCCGAATAAATATTATTTCCAAGCTTTTCATAAAAAGTTTCCGTTTTCAGGTCAAAAATAAAAAAGCCGCCCTTTTCAAGATGTTTTCCAACACTTAGAAACGTATTATACATATCATCATTATTTAAAAGATAATTCATGGAATCACATACGCTTATTACAACATCAAATTTTTTCCCAAGATTAAAATTTCTCATGTCCGAACAGACGTAAGAAATTCTTTTTCCGAAAGGCTTTTTCTTAGCAACCTTAATCATTGCTTCTGACAAATCAAGCCCGGTAACTTCGTAGCCGTCTGCTGCCAGAAGTGCCGTAAACCGTCCCGTACCGCAGCCAAGCTCAAGAACTCTGTGACATTGTATATTCCTGCGCTCCATATATGCCTCTATTCCGTCAAGCCAGTCCACATAAGGGATGTCATTCATAAATACATCATAAACTTTTGCAAAAAAAGAATATGCTTTCATAAAACCTCCATACTTGATTAATCCGCCCTTATAATCTATACTGTTTTTAACAGATTTATAAGGTGGAAAAATTATGCAACACTCAGATTTAATACAGATTATACGCCGGCAGCACCTGCCACGGCTTGTTTTTCCGTTAATTATGATTATTGTATCAGTTGTTTTTATAATAAGCAATCCTTTTAAAAAGGCTCTGACACCCCATACTGTGGATTCGTTGGATGCAATTAATTCATTATACGAGAACGGCGAAGAATACATAAAGTGTACAATAGATAAAATGTACTACACGGGATATGATTATGTAAAAGGCAGCAAGAAAAAAGCAGGTATATACTATACCTTCTATAATGGAATCTGCTACTACATCATATATCCAACAGGCTCAACCGATAAAGGTACTCCTGCAATAATTGATGGTGCAACATTTTCTGCAAAATTGCAGCATTCCGAACCGATTTACAATGATCTGGTTAAAAATGTTTCAGAAATGGTTAATTTTACCGAGGATGGACTCAAATCCGTAAGCTGTGATTTATTCATAAATTCATACGCTTACAATACCAACTACTCCCGGTTTATGATAATCGGATTTATGATAATTGCGCTTATATCTCTTATTTTCTTAGTATTGCTTATTATAGCTGCAATTAATCCTAATTACTCATCGCCTGTAAAGGCTTTAAGAAAATACGGAGATTACAAAACATTATTTGCGATTGCCGTTACCGAATACGATACGGCGGTGGCTGTAGGACGTAAGAATGTATTTATTACCGATACATTTCTGATAATCATTACCAAAACCGATACTGATATTATTCCGCTTGAAAATATAACATGGGTATACGATTATAACGAAGTCTACCATAAAAAAGGCAACACCATAATGTATCATCCTTTATGTATCGTAACGGATACTAAAAAAGTATATAAGATACGACATGTTTCCAAAAAAGGCATTGATTCCATTGTCAATACCCTTTTAAGCAGATACCCTGAAATAATGACAGGCTGCAATAACTAATACACATAAAATACCGCTGTAAGCATCATCTGACTATATCATGCCTACAGCGGTTTTCTTTATTTTACTATTCCGATTAAATCATTAATATCAGAAACGCCTTTATTTACCATATATTTTTCAATACCTTCAATAACCTCAAGTGTTGTACGAGGGTTATGGAAATTGGCTGTTCCTATGGATACTGCGGTGGCACCTGCAAGAATAAATTCAAGTGCATCCTCTGCCGTGGCGATTCCGCCCATACCGATAATAGGTATTTTAACCGCATTGGCTACCTGATATACCATTCTTACCGCAACAGGTTTAACTGCAGGTCCTGAAAGGCCTCCGGTCTTATTGGCTACTGCAAAGGTCTGTCTGTTAATGTCTATTTTCATGCCTGTGATAGTGTTTATAAGTGAAAGCACATCCGCTCCACCGGCTTCTGCTGCTTTAGCCATTTCGGTAATGTCCGTTACATTAGGGCTTAACTTCATGATTACAGGCTGTTTTGCAACATTTTTTATTGCTTTTGTAATGTGCTCAATATTGGCTGCATTCTGTCCGAAAGCAATCCCACCTTCTTTGACATTTGGGCAGGAAATGTTGATTTCAATCATATCCACAGGTTCACCTGCAAGTCTTTCCACAACCTCAACATAATCTCTTTCGGATTTACCGCAGACATTCACAATTATTTTGGTATCGTATTTCTTAAGGAAAGGAATATCTCTCTCGCAAAATACATCTATACCCGGATTCTGAAGCCCGATTGCGTTAATCATTCCACCATAAGTCTCAGCAATTCGCGGTGTAGGATTGCCGGGCCAAGGCACGTTTGCAACGCCCTTTGTTACAACGGCTCCTAATTTGTTAAGGTCAACAAATTCGCTGTATTCCATTCCTGAACCGAAGGTTCCTGAGGCTGTCATTACCGGATTCTTAAGTTCTACACCGGCAAGATTAATTTTAGTATTCATTAAAGCTCAACCTCCTTGGCATTAAATACAGGACCATCCTTGCATACTCTGGCATTGTGGACTTTAGAGTGGTCGTCAATTCCTGTTGTCTTACATACACAGGCAAGACACGCGCCGACTCCACATGCCATTTTTTCTTCAAGGGAAATATATGCTTCGATATTATTTTCTTCGGCATAAGCCTTTATGCCACGAAGCATAGGTGTAGGTCCGCAGGCATAAATAATATCGCCCTTGATACCGTTTTCCCTGATTGCGTCTATAACGGTTCCCTTGGTTCCGATACTTCCGTCATCACTTGCAATCGTAAGATTACCGTATGCTTTAAGGTCATCTGTAAGGAAAGCGTCACTGTTTCTGTAACCTACGACAATCTCAGGTTCACCGCCCATTCTCCTTGCAAGTTCAAGCATTGGAGGAATTCCTATCCCTCCACCGATAAGAATGGCTTTTCTGCCCTCTTTAATAGGAAAACCATTACCTATAGGTCCGAGGATGTGTATAGACTCTCCTTCTTTATATGTAGAAAATTCCGTGGTTCCGCCACCTACAACCCTATATACTATTCTAAGTTTCCGGCCTTCTGTCTCACAGATACTTATAGGTCTTGGAAGCAGCTTTGACGCATCCTTGGTATACACGGAAATGAACTGGCCCGGTACTGCCTTTTCTGCAATATTGCTTGTCATAATCCACATATCAAATACGCCGTCAGCTATTTTTTTCTGGCTGATAACCTTTGCGTTTTCTTCAAATTTCATATCATTAACCTCTTGCTGTATTGATATCTTCTATCATATCAAGTGTTGCCTGTCTTGACGCATCTGCGTAATTAAGGCTGCCAAATGAAGCGTATTTTTCCTGCTTATATGCACAGATAATACCTCTTGAGCTGTTTACAATTGCACCAAGGCCATCCTCGTTAAAATAATCTACAAGGTCTTTGCCTTTGCCGCCCTGTGCACCGTAACCCGGTACAAGAATAAATGTCTTTGGCATGAGTTTTCTAAGTATTTTACCCTGTTCAGGATATGTGGCACCTACAACGGCACCCACATTACTGTATGAATCTCCCATACATTCCTGTCCCCATTTATCAACCTGTTCGCCCACAAGTTCATAAAGTGGTCTTCCGTCTACAAGACGGTCCTGAAATTCTCCGCTTGATGAATTAGAAGTCTTAACAAGTACAAAAATACCCTTGTCATTCTCTTTACATACATCTATAAAAGGCTTGATTCCGTCACTTCCAAGGTATGGATTAACAGTTACAAAATCTTCATCAATAGGAGTATATGTCCTGCTTCCTACCGTAACTTTACCGATATGTCCTACCGCATAGGCTGTGGAAGTCGAACCGATATCACCTCTCTTGATGTCACCGATAACAACAAGTCCTTTTTCATGGCAGTAATCAACAGTTCTCTTAAATGCTGCAAGTCCTTCAATACCAAACTGCTCATACATGGCAATCTGTGGCTTGACTGCAGGAACAATATCATAAATATTGTCTACAATTCCTTTATTATACTCAAATACCGCTTCGGCAGCACCTTTAAGTGTCTCGCCGTATTCGTCATAAGACTTTTTAAGGATATGCTCAGGAATATAAGAGAGCATAGGGTCAAGACCTACTACAACAGGTGCATTTGTTTTCTTGATTTTTTCAACTAACTGGTTAATCATATTTTGTTCTCCTTGTATACTATTTTACCGCCTACCATGGTAAGCATTACTTTTCCTTTAACTTTCTTTCCGTCAAAAGGAGTGTTGTGCCCCTTTGATACGAAATCTTTTCTGTCAATGACAAATTCTTTATCTTTATCCATTATTGTAATATCGGCAACTGCTCCGGGTAAAAGAGTTCCTCTGTCGATACCGATTACTCTTGCGGGATTGTAACTCATCTTCTCTGCCATCTGCATAGGAGTAAGGACTCCGCCGAGCACAAGCTCTGTGTATGTAAGGCAGAGACTTGTCTCAAGTCCTGTTATTCCAAACGGAGCCTCGCTTATAGGCTTTTTCTTTTCTTCTTCAGAATGAGGGGCATGGTCCGTTGAAATTACATCCATGATGTTATCTTTAAGACCTTTTTTAAGAGCCTCCACATCTTCACGTCCTCTTAAAGGTGGGTTCATCTTGTAGTCCGCATTATCGCAAGGAATGTCTTCATCACATAATGTAAAGTGGTGAGGGCATACCTCTCCGGTAACATCTATGCCGTCCTCTTTGGCAATTTTTATCATTTTAACACTGTCTTTGGTTGAGCAATGACAGAGATGAAGCCTGCAGCCTGTTTCTTTGGCTAAAAGAATGTCTCTTGCCACAATCACATCTTCAACGGCATTGGTTATTCCCTTAATTCCCAGTTCTTCTGATTTGGCACTTTCATTGAGGGCACCGCCGTTTACCATGTTCTTATCTTCACAATGGGCTAATACCACCATTCCGCAGTCAGCGGCACGATACATAGCCTCTCTGTATACTTCTGCGTTCATAACTGATTTGCCGTCCTCACTTATTGCGACAACGCCCTCTTCTCTTAAAGCTTCCACATCAACAGGAACTTTTCCCTCCTGTCCCATGGTAACGGAAGCCACCTGAAGTACGTTGACTACGGCATCTCTTTTAATTATATCATTAACCCTGCGCACCATTTCCACACTGTCAATTACCGGCTTTGTATTAGGCATAGGAAGAACGGTTGTCACTCCTCCCCTTGCTGCTGCAAGAGAACCTGTTTTTATTGTCTCTTTGTATTCAAAACCCGGTTCCCTGAAATGAACATGAAGGTCAATAAGTCCCGGCATTACATAACACCCTGCTGCATCAATAACGTTGTCTATTTCATCATGGCTGTCATTATCAACGGCTGCTATTATTCCGTCTTTTACCACGATGTTATATATGCCGTCTTTGCCTGATGCAGGGTCAAGCACATGTCCGTTTTTAATTAAATATAAACTGTTGTTTTCCATGTATTAATTCCTCTATTTTAAAAATCCGTTTACAATCTGTTCCTCTGCTTCGGCCTCGGTTAATCCCAGTGTCATTAATTTAATGAGCTGCTCTCCTGCTATTTTACCGATAGCTGCTTCATGTATAAGGCTTGCTTCAACGGAATTGGCAGTTATCTCAGGAATCGCCTTGACAGAAGCATTGTCCATAATAATGGCATCACACTCCGAATGTCCGGCACACTCGTTATTCCCGTCTATCTTGGCATAAAATACCTGTGTGGAATCATTCTTTGCAACCGAACGTGATATAACGTTGGTACTTGAACCTTTTCCGTTAAGCTCTACCTCAAAGCTTGTCTTTGCATATTGTTTACCATGGGTCATTATCTTTTCTTTAACAATAAAAACTGCCCCATCTCCCAGCCTGCCCTTGGTAATTCTGTCAGTGGAATCTATTCCTTTAATCTGGGTGGTTTCCATTTCCATATAGCCGTTTTCGTCAATATCAACAACCGTGGTAGGGTTCATAATTCTCAAACCATTGCCATCACCCTCACCATAGTGTTTTTCCACATATCTGACCCTGGCATTTTTGCCGATATGAAATGTATGGATTCCGTCATGTGATGATTTCTTATCTCCGCCGTTATGGATTCCGCAGCCTGCCACAATTAACACATCACTTCCTTCTCCTACATAAAAATCGTTATATACGAGGTCGTCAAGCCCTGTCTGGCTTAAAACAACAGGAATGTGGACACTTTCGTTTTTGGTTCTGGGCTTGATAATAATGTCTATTCCCGGTTTGTCCGTTTTGGTTACTATATCAATATTGGATGTTGTATTTCTTCCTGCTGCCGCTCCGTTGACCCTGAAATTATAAGCACCTGCAGGCACTTCATGGAGTCCCGCAATTTCTGCAAGCAGATTTTTCTGTATCTGGTCCATATTACCTTGCCTCCATTTTCTTACATGATTCTTTTGCATTACCGCTGCCAAGCAGAGTTGGCAACATCTCATGTCCGCCTGAAGCTGCCACTTTGCCATCAGCAATTACTATAATACGGTCGGCAATGTTAAGTATTCTTTCCTGATGGGAAATTATGATAATTGAACCCTTGGTCTCTTCATGCATCTTTTCAAAAACATCAATAAGATTGTTAAAGCTCCAAAGGTCAATTCCTGCTTCCGGCTCATCGAAAATCGATACAGATGTTCCTCTTGCAAGAATCATTGCAATCTCTATTCTCTTAAGTTCGCCGCCTGAAAGGCTCGCATTAACTTCCCTGTTAATGTATTCCCTTGCACAAAGTCCCACTTCCGAAAGGTACTCACAGGCTTTGCCCGCATTGATAGGCTCGCCTGCGGCAAGAGTTATAAGATCTTTTACGGTTATTCCCTTAAATCTTACCGGCTGCTGGAATGCAAAACTGATTCCTTTTCTTGCCCTGTCAGTAATTGACAGTTCTGTAATATCTTCGCCGTCAAGCAGAATCTTACCCGATGTAGGCGTAACAATTCCTGCGATTATCTTCGCAAGTGTTGACTTTCCGCCGCCGTTAGGCCCTGTTATCGCCGTAAATCTTCCATCTATTTTAAGGCTTATGTCTTTAATAATTTCTTTGTCTTTGCCTTCTTCATCAACCTGATATGATATATTTTGTAATTCTAACATATATTTCTTTTCCTTTTTCTGTAAAGTCTATACAGTTTTGATTACTGTATCATTATTTTGTCAGAGTATTCAACCTATTTTTACAGCTGACGGGCAAACATATAATCATTCTTTAAAGTATTCACCGGAAT
>OKWH01000321.1_pt1 | contig 19522 bp, 18 predicted proteins | sample 1607021 | NCBI WGS metagenome assembly OKWH01 (sample SAMN04414076, study PRJEB24778) | human gut metagenome | material: faecal | host: Homo sapiens | reverse complement strand
GGGCAATCTCGCCGGTCTCGCTACGACCCGTACGGGGCATTACTGGTCCAACTATCGTTCGGGAAACACGATCTCTTGTTTCTATATTTCGAAAAAGCTCAGTACGGGCAAACTGCTCCAGCCGCAGTCTTCTTCGAAATCCGATGCGGCATACGGCTATAACGTTCGCTGTTGCAGGGAGTAATCCGGAGCGGCGGAGTCGCAGAGCCGTTCGGAGATAGGGCTGAAAAGTCCGGAGCGGCCGGGGCGTTCTCGCAGGTTTCGCTATTCGGCGGTCCGGCAGGCCGATAAAAACGGCGTCCACTGAGCTCAGGGTGGACGCCGTTTCCGCTTATGGCCGGTTCGGAGTCTTGGGAAAGCCGGGGCAGTTGCTGATGTGCGCGTAAAGTTTTTGCGGTTCGGCGTTTTTTTTGCCGCCGCGCACATAAAATATAAGATTTTCGGACTTGCTCTGCTTTTTCAAAACTTTGGAAACGGCTTCGATAAAATTGTTTGAATTGAAAAGGCCGTCGATATTCTTTTCTGTAATGTCGTTGCCCATCAGGCTGCGGGCCGAAAGGTTGGCGCCGAGAATGTTTCCCGAACGGTCAATCATCAAAATCGGATCCGGCAGGGAATCCAGAACGGCCGTGTCCGACATGGTCTGCGCTTCCAACACGTCGGTTTTGTGCGCCCAGAACTGGTGCATAGCGTTTACCGCGTCGACAATTTCCTTGGCTTCCTTTTCGGAAAGGGTCATCAGCTTTTCGTCAAAATCTTCGCCGCGCGAAAGCGTGGTAATGTAGCGCTTCAGCTGCTGCAGCTCAAAGGTAATCGGAAACAGAAAGACGATATTGAAGAAAATGATGGTCGCATAGGATATAATCGCCAGCGTCGGCGTAATCAGCCGCAGCGCCACCAGCATGATAAACACCAGCGCCGAGGGCAGGGACAGAAACAGGACGCGGTCGACAAACTGGGTGTTCTTTTCGATGTTAAAAATCTTATTGCGGTTTCCGAACATGGCATGAGGTTCCATAAGTTGCAAAAAAAGATAGACGTGAGCCGAAAATATACTATTATACATACTAACGCAAAGAGGTTTAAATAGACTTAAAATTTTAAAATGACTGAAAATAAGACGACTCCCCTGACGCCGATGATGGCGCAGTATCTTGAAATCAAAAGCGCGCACAAGGACTACCTTCTGTTTTACCGCATGGGCGATTTTTATGAATTGTTTTTCGACGATGCGGTCATCGCTTCCAAAGCCCTGGACATAGCCTTAACCAAACGCGGAAAGCTTGACAATCAGGATGTTCCGATGTGCGGCGTGCCTTTTCATGCCTATGAAAGCTATCTGGCCAAACTGATTCGCCAGGGTTTCAAGGTTGCCATTTGCGAACAGACCGAAGACCCCAGGGAAGCCAAAAAACGCGGTTCCAAATCCTGCGTCCGGCGCGAGGTTATCCGGCTGGTAACGCCCGGTACGCTGACCGAGGAAAACCTTCTCGATTCGCGAAAGAACAACTATCTTTTGAGCATTGCCAAAATCGGCGACAGTCTGGGTTTGTCTTGGCTCGACCTCTCAACCGGAGATTTTTATACGCAGGAACAGGCTGTTAAGCCTAAGACCGAAGCCATGTTGTTAAGCTCTTCGCTGGCGCGGCTGATGCCGGTTGAGATCGTTGTTGCCGACAGTTTTCTGCAAACGCCCGAGATTTTTCCGGTCTTGAACGAATACCGCGAGAAGCTGACCGTTCTGCCGCAGGCGCGGTTTAATTCCGCCAATGCCGAAAAACGTCTGCTCGATGTTTTCAAAGTCAACACGCTGGATGCGTTCGGCAGTTTCAGCCGTTCCGAAACGACGGCGGCCGGCATTTTGCTCGATTATGTCGAAAATACGCAGAAAGGCCGTATTCCGCGTGTTGAAAAACCGGTCAAAATCTATGTCCACAAGGTTATGGAAATCGACGGCGCCACCCGCCGCAATCTGGAACTTCTGGAGTCCATGATCGGCGACAAGGGAGCTTCATTGCTTTCGGTTGTCGACCGTACGGTAACCGGTGCCGGTGCGCGCCTGCTTGCCAACCGAATTGCCAATCCGCTGCTGGATATTGAAGAAATCAACAAGCGTTTGGATATTATCGAGTTTTTTAACGACAATTCTAACATCCGTCAGGATTTGCGCGCGCTGCTCAAGTCCTGTCCGGATGTCGAGCGTGCCGTTTCGCGCCTGACGCTCGGCCGCGGCGGTCCGCGCGATCTGGCCAATATCAAGACGACGCTGGCGGCTATTCCGAAAATCAAAAATCTGCTTTCGGCGGCCGGAGCGGAAGCTTTGCTGGAAAAACTTCCTGAAGCTCTGAAGGCCGTCGCCGACCGGCTCGGCTATCACGACCATCTGGTTTCGGCTTTGGACGGTGCGCTGGAGGAAGAATTGCCGCTGCTGGCGCGTGACGGCGGTTTTGTCAGAAAGGGCTATTATCCGCCGCTGGACGAGATTAAGGAGATAAAGGACGACAGCCATAAGCTGATTGTGGAACTGCAAAACAAATATGCCAAAAGCACCGGTATTTCGAACCTTAAAATCAAATACAACAACGTTATCGGCTATTTTATCGAAGTGCAGAGCAAGTTTGCCGCCGAAATGCTGGAAAACAAAGAGTTCATTCACCGTCAGTCGGTTTTGAACGCTTCGCGTTTTACCACGGTCGAACTGGCCGATTTGGAAAATAAAATCCGCGGTGCGGCCGACAAGGCGCTGGCGATGGAAATTGAAATATTCAACAATCTGGTTCAGGACGTCACGATTGCTTCCGATGACATTTCGCGCACGGCCAAGGCGCTGGCGGAGCTTGACGTCGGCGCGGCTTTGTCCGATTTGGCCGTCGAAAAAAACTACTGCCGTCCGGTTCTGGACAATTCTCTGGTCTTTGACGTGGCAGACGGGCGCCATCCGGTTGTCGAAGAGGCGATAGAGCGTGACCATGCCGGCGCTTTTGTCGGCAACGACTGCTGCCTGAGCGACGACAGTTCGCTGATTTGGCTGCTGACCGGTCCGAACATGGCCGGTAAGTCGACTTTCCTGCGGCAGAACGCCATCATTGCCGTTATGGCGCAGATGGGCTCCTTTGTTCCCTGCAAAAGCGCGCATATCGGCGTTATCGACAAGATTTTTTCCCGTGTCGGCGCTTCGGACGATTTGGCGCGCGGCCGTTCGACCTTTATGGTTGAGATGGTCGAAACCGCCAGCATTCTGAATCAGGCGGATGAACGCTCGTTTGTCATTCTTGATGAAATCGGCCGCGGTACGGCGACTTTTGACGGTCTGTCGATAGCTTGGGCAGTCATTGAACATCTGCATGAAAAAAACCGCTGCCGGGCATTGTTTGCCACGCATTACCACGAGCTGACCTCGCTGACTTCCAAACTAAACCGTATGTCGCTGCACTGCATGAAAATCAAAGAGTTCAACGACGAAGTCGTTTTTCTGCATGAGGTTATTCCCGGCGCCGCCGACCGTTCTTACGGCATTCACGTTGCCAAGCTGGCCGGTTTGCCGTCGGTGGTTATCAAACGCGCCGAACAGGTTTTGGACGCCCTTGAACACGACAAGAAAAACCAGAAGATAAATGATCTGGCCGACGATTTGCCGCTTTTTGCCTCTGTGCAGAAAAAGGTCGCGGAAGAGGAAGTCGAACGCTTTTCGCCGGTGGAGGAGGCTTTGGAAGCCGTTAATCCCGATGAGCTGACGCCGCGCGAAGCGCTGGAAAAACTTTATGAACTCAAGGCTCTCATTTAGATAAACATTGACAAAAGGGAAAATTTGCGCCACTCTCCCGCTCAGAGTGAATAAGTATTCTATTGTATAATTTTAAACTTTATTTTGTATGGAAACAAAAAATAAAATCGTACGCTATTCTGAAAGTTTCAGAACAGATAGCGAGATTAAAGAGCCATGGCATTATAAAAGCATGGAAAGAACGGTTGACGGTGTTTATGTCGTGCCTGAAATTTACATCCCTCTTCATCGGTCTTTCGGTCAACGAATTACCCAAAAGGAGGCGGAAGCAATCTGTTCAGAATATGGTCTGAGTTTTCCGAGCCGCGAAGAGATAGAGATGCTTGAAGTTGCTTATGATGCCGCAAAATCGCAGTTCTCTGAGATTCCAGAATATACGGATTGCTGGACTTCGGATGGTGCCGCAAGGGATGAAACGGAAAGAAAATTTCTGATTTTATTTTGCTATGAAGCCGGAACCGTAAAGCTAATTAAGCATCGCTATGTGCTGGTAGATGAGAAAGAGTTATACCAATATGTTTTGGGTATTTGGCTGAGGCCGTCTCCGGAACTGCTCTTAGGAGATAAATTTTCCAATCTCTTTCAGACCCAAGACCATGACTTGTTTTTGCAAAAAGAGCAAAAACTCACTTATGTTGGTGGATGTAATGGGATATGGTATGATGAAATCATTTTGAGCAGCACGGGGCTTTATCAATATGCAGATGGCGAAATGCGTTGTCTGGTAAAAGTTGATGAAAGTTGCGAAGAGCATAATAACTCAAATTACGGACATCAGGAATGGATTGTTTGGGAAGGAATAATGCCGGACGGCGAGGTCGTTTGTACGTTCAAAACCTATGACTGGTGCGATGACGGCGAACAGACAAATGAAAGTGCGGTTGAAAAGCGTTTCCGCAAAGATGGACAAGGCCTCTATCAGCCTTGTAAGTGAAAATATAACCGATTTAAGAAAAGCTCCCGATTTGTTTCGCGGAGCTTTTTCTTATAATGAGCATAAAGAAAGCAAAAACAAGACGTTAATGAACGGTATTATAATACCTCTGATTAGTTTGTTGAAAAAAAACGATTTTTTATTGTTGACATTCATGTTTATTCCTGTATATTCGTTTCGAATTCAATAACCATCTTTATAAGAGAGATAAATATGAACACTTACGCAACAAAACCGTCTGACATTGAAAGAAAATGGTATGTCGTTGACGCCGAAGGTGTTGTTCTGGGTCGTATGGCAGCTCAGATTGCCAAAATTCTGCAGGGCAAAAACAAGCCTTCCTATGTTCCGAACCTGGACTGCGGCGACTATGTCGTTGTTATCAATGCCGACAAAGTAAAGCTGACCGGCAAGAAATTGACCGCGAAGAAATATTTCAAACATACCGGCTGGATCGGCGGCATTAAAGAAACCACAGCCGGCAAGGTATTGTCCGGCCGTTTTCCGGAAAGAGTTGTCGAGAAAGCTGTTGAACGCATGATTTCCCGCAATCCGATGGGCCGTCAGCAGATGACCAAGTTGAAAGTTTATGCAGGCAGCGAGCATCCGCATACCGCTCAGAACCCTGAGGTTTTGGACATCGCTTCTTGGAACGAAAAGAATAAAAGGAGCGCATTATAATGGCTGAGAAATTAGAATCTTTGAACGAAATTAAGGCTGCGACCGCCGAAGTTAAAGCTGCCAGAAAGCCCAGCCGTGACAAACAGGGCCGTTCTTATGCCACGGGTAAGAGAAAAGACGCTGTTGCCCGCGTATGGGTTAAACCCGGCAAAGGCAACATTACCATCAATGACAAGTCCATTGATCAGTACTTTGCCCGCCCGGTTCTGAAAATGATTATCAACCAGCCTTTCGAGGTAGCTAACCGCGTTAATGAATTGGACGTTGTCTGCACGGTAAAAGGCGGCGGTTTGTCCGGTCAGGCCGGCGCTATCAAACACGGTATCGCCAAAGCCCTGAACGAATACGAGCCGGAACTCCGCGCTGTCCTGAAAAAAGCCGGATTCCTGACCCGCGACGACAGAACCGTTGAGCGTAAGAAATACGGTAAGGCCAAAGCCCGCCGTTCTTACCAGTTCTCGAAGCGTTAATCATCGGGTATGTTTTCAAAAAAGCCTCCGTTGTTACGGAGGCTTTTTTTACTGTGTAAATAAACCTTATGTTTTGCTCGGGCGAAATATTGGCCGCTATCGGTGTATAATCTATTATACATATAATTCTTAATGTATAGTATAGTGGGTAATCAGCCGCTCTCGATGTATAATATATTTTACATCGAAGAGGAAAAAGGCAATGGTGTTACCAAATAAAAATATTTTCAAGATAGGCTACAAAATCAAGGCTTTTCGCAAGGCCAACAATCTGACGCAAGAGCAGCTTGCCGACAAAATGAACTGTAATTTCAAAACCATCGGCAATCTTGAAAATGACCGGACGATGCCGGATCTGAAACAGGTTATCAATCTGTGCGATGTTTTGAATGTGAGCATGGATGAGCTTTTTGCCGGAACTTTGTCCAAAACCGAAAATTTTATAGAGCCGTCCGAAGATGACGAAGGTTATCCGAAATTTGTCAGCCGGAGGATATCCGCTTTTCCCTCCAATCATCTGCAACGTCTTGAGTCGATGTCGATAAAAATGCGCTCCATGAGCGAAAAAGAGTTGAATATTGTGGAAGCCGTAATCGATTCTGTCATCGGCAACCGCTGATTCCGTTTATTTTATCCAATCTGTTATCTTTAGTCGAAACCCCGGCAAAATCAGGGCTTGTGCTGTTTTTGCGATATGCCCTGTTATATCGTTAAATATTTAATTGTATAATCTATTGCTATTTAAAATTTAGCTTGTATAATTCATTATACTTTTAGAGCGATGTCTGAAAGTTATTTTCCTTTTAAACCACATTAGTTGGGAGAAAATTGTAATGAAAAAAACACTCTTAGCCGGAGCGTCTATGGCAGTCCTGATGACTGCCGCCAATGCTTTGGCTGCAGAATATACCGGCAATGTAGAAACAACTGCCGGCAATACTTTTATGGTAGAAGCCGGTTCAACCATAAAAGACGCTACTTTCGACTTGAAGGCGGAAGGTACCAGTGAAGCCGATGCAAGCCGTGTCGGTTTTGCTGACGCCGGCGAAATTTCCGTCTCCGGCGAAAATACTTTCCGAGATTTTGTAACTTTTGAAGGAAAGACAAAATTCAACGCCAATGAAGGCGAAGCCGCAAAAATGAATGTTGAAGGCTATCTGACTTCCACGCGCAACGCTGACGTTGATTTAAGCGCTGTTGATTTGACCGTCAAAAAAGGCGACGGCGAATCTGATATTGTCGGAGCGGACGGTGCACTGGTAATTGATAACGACACGACGGCTTTCAAGGTCGGCAACACGACTTTTGAAGACGGAACCCGTATCAGCCTGTATAAGGCGACAGATGGCGAAAGCGGAACAGAAGGCGCTTCAGGCGATACTTCCAAGCTGGCGATTGCCGCCGGCAAAACCGTAACATTTGAAGGTAATAACAAAATCGCAGCGAGCGGCGGAAAACATGCCAAATCGCAGTTTAACATCTCCGGCGAAGATGGCAGCGCTGTCAATGTTGAAGGTACGGTTGATGTTGCAATTGATACTGCAATAGACGGTGCCGATGTCAATATCGCCAACAGCGGAAACGCTCCCGCGCGTTTGGAACTTGGTGCAGACAATACGTTGAGCATTTCCAACAGCAATGTTTCGATGAGCGGCGCGCCGGACGGAAAGTTTAACGGTATTGGCAATGCTAATGGTGAAGGGACGGTTGTTCTCGGCGAAAATGCAAACGTTAATATTACGGACGGCGCCGGTATTGCCGTTACCGACCTGACGATTGGCAAAGGCGCGGTTGTTAATGCTTCCGGTCAAATGGAAGTTTCCAACCCGGAAAACCCGAAATGGCAGTCAGGCAGCATTCTGCAGGGTTTGAGCAAAGTGGACATTGCAGAAGGCGCAACGGTTAATATCGCCGACGGTGCTCAGATTGTCGCCGGTTATCCTGATGGAAAAATCAACGTTGCCGGTACGGTTAACATGAGCGGCAAAGATGCCCTGATCCGTGCGGCTTCCAAGAATGATGGTACTGAAAAATCAACCCTTAATGTCAGCGGCATTGTCAATGTTCTGAAAGATGCCGTCGGTATTATCGCCTCGCGTGAGACCAACGTTGAACAGGGCGGTTCGGTTGTAGTTGCCGACAATGCCACATTGAATCTGATTCGGGATATGAACCGCGGTGCGGCAGCTGATGAAGAGCCGACGGGCGATAATGCCAAATTTAATGTTGCCGGTTCGCTGGTTAACAACGGTATCATCAATGCCGAAAAAACAGATATCACGATTTCAGGCGCTGCATTGGCCGAAGCCGGAAATGATGAAAGCTATGACACACAAACGGCTGGCGGCAGCTATGTCTCCAACGGCGGCACCTTAAACGGCAGTCTGAAATTAGATGGCGAAAATACACCGGCAAAAGAAGACAGCGAAGAAAAAATCGCCACTATACTTAAGGCCGCGCCGAAAGCCGAATTCAACGGCAACAGTACGGTTAACGGTAATATTGATAACAATCTCGGCCTGTTGACCGTCAATCAGGGGGCAACCCTGAACATTGAGGGCGAAGGCAATAAGGTAACCAATAACGGGTATATCGATTTGGCCGGTGTTCTGAACGGCGAAATCGATAATAACGGCAATATTACGGTTCTTGATTCCGCCGCGCACATGACCAGTTTTGATGGCGGCGAACTCAACATCAGTGCCGATGTCGCCGCTTCGTCTCTGGTTGCAGAGGAATCTAATGCTGATGAAATTTATGTCAGTGCCGGTTCTTCTCTGGATTTGGACAGCGAAAATCTGAAAACTTCTCAGTTGACCACTTACGGTACGACCAAACTGGGTGTTGACTATACTGCCGATGCCAAAGTCGGCAACGGCGGCGTGTTGGATTTGGCTTCCAGCACCCTGACCGGCGACGTAACGCTTGCGGATAGTTCAACTTTGTCGTTTAATGTCGATAATGTTGAAGAGGCAGCCGGCGGCAAAGTTGGCGGTTCAGTCAAAACCTATCTGAGCGAGGGCGGTTCGGCTGTCATCAATCCGGTTATCGGCATTGACGCCGGCGAGGGAACCTATTCTTTTGCTGATGAAGTTTCTGTAAAAGAGGGTTCTGTGGACCGCGGCGAAGAAGGTCTGAAACTTTCCAACAGCAATACGCTGTACAATGTTGAGTTCGGAGATACGCAGAATACCCTGAATGTTTCCAAAAAAGATTCGGGCGAAGTTGCTTCCGCGGTTGTTAACGCGGGCGGTACGGTTTCCAACGCCAATACCGTCAATGCCTGGGTCGGCGGCAATTCTGACGCGTCTTCCCTGACCGGAGCTTCCCGTGCGATGGCCGAGCATCTGAACACGCTGGCTCAAACCGATCAGGGCGCTTTGGTCAATGCCGTTACGGCTCTTGCGCCTGAAACCGCGGCGATGGTCCAGTCCAATGCTACCGAAACCGCCAATCAGGTATTTGCCGCCGTCGGCAGCCGTTTAAGCGGCGGTTCGATTGTAACCGGCACTGAAGGACTGTCCTCCGGCGACAGCATTTTCAAACGCGGTGCCATGTGGGTTCAGGGGCTGTTCAACCACTCCAAGGCTGACGATACCCGCAAGGCCAGAGGCTTTGATGCCGACAGCGAAGGTATTGCTTTCGGTGCCGAAAAATACGTCAATGATGACGTAAAATTGGGTATCGGTTATGCCTATACGTCTTCGGATATCGACGGTTTCATGAGAAAGACCGATGTTGACACGCATACGGCAATCGCTTACGGCGAGTATAAACCCTCCAATTGGTTCGTAAACGGAATTGCAACTTACGGCTGGTCTGACTACAGCGAGAAGAAGAATGTCGCCGGTATGCCGGTAAGCGCCGATTATGATGTTGACAGCATTGGGCTGCAGGCAATGACCGGATATGACATTGACCTTTGCGGCGCCATGTTGACTCCGGAAGCCGGCCTGCGCTATGTCAACATTCGTCAGGACGGTTATCGTGACAGTGCCGGACAGAAGGTTGGCGAAAACACCTCCGACATCCTGACCGGTGTCGTCGGCGCCAGCCTCAAGAAGGACTTCGCTTTGGACAACGGCATGAATCTGCGTCCGGAAGCCCGTCTGGCGATGACCTACGACATGTTCAACGACGACAGCAGCTCGGTTGTAACGCTGGCAAACGGTTCAGCCTATACCGTAAACGGACAGGCTCTTGACCGCTTTGGCGTTGAAGCCGGCGTCGGACTGACGGCTGACGTCAATGACAACGTCGAACTGTCTCTCGGTTACGAGGGCAGATTCCGTGATCACTACGAGGATCACACCGGATTATTCAACGCTAAATATAAATTCTGATAGTTAGCTGAAAGTAATCTTCTTCATATGGGAAAACAGGTTCTCAGAAATGAGAACCTGTTTTTTATACTTTCGGATATCCTGTTTGCAGAGCAGGTGTCCATTGAGCGGAACAATCCGGTTATTGTCATTTTCCGGCACCTTCTTCAGTTACTCCCGAACTTATATTTTCTTTATGTCATGTTCGATTTGCTTTTTCTTTATGTCATGTTCGGGCTTGTCCCGGACATCGCCCTCATGGATTCCCCGGTCAAGCCCATACACTCTCTCTGTCATTACCGGACTTGATCCGGCATTCCTCCGTCGAGCAGGGCATCCATAGACACAAGGCATGGCCTCACGATATGCACGCAGAAAGCATCGCACGTCAACAAAGATTCGTGCCGCAGCCAATAATGCGGTCAAGCCGGCAACAGCTTGTCATCTTCGCCCGCGGTTTGTTGAAAAATAGACAAAAAATTAATTGTGGACACCCCTGTTAAAATATGTTATTCTAACACCCTGATTTGATGATTATTGTGGGCTGATTTCTTATTGTGAAATTTAAAAATTTAAGTATATGAAAGCAAAAAAATTTTGGATGTTGATGATGCTTTGCGCGTTGGCATCCTGTGCTCTGGCACAAACGAAAATGGACAAGTTTCTGGGAAATCTGAACGGTGCGGTTCAGATTTATGAGCGCTATGAGAGCCTGTATAATCGAGTGCGCCGTATGCGTCCGACCAGGGTCAGCGATTACGGTACTGTCATACACCAGCCTTATGCGCGCCCGCTCAAAAGTCTGACTTGGTCAAATATGCAGATTGAGCGTCAAGGACCGTATCTGTATGTTTGGGAAGTAAGAGACGGCAGATTTGCCGCTTTGGGCAAACATGCCCTTACCGTAAACAGCCGGGGTAGGGTATATGATTGCTATATCCTTCGTGGCAGCCGGTTGTGCCATTATACGGTTACCGTGGTTGTCCTGGCAAAAAAAGGCTATGTTTATCTCAAGGACGGCAATGGCCGAACCCTTGAGAGCTATACATTTGCCGACCGATAGAAAAGGGAGCTTCGGCTCCCTTTTTTTATGTCTGCGTTTGCCATATTTTAAGAATTGCCGCTTATATTAAAACTATTGTCAACAGGAACAAAGCCGATGAAATGTCAGGAATTTGATTTGAACCATGCCCTCGGGGTCAAGATTTTTGAGGAAATCCGCCTGGACGGAATGGTACTGGAAAAAGGGCACACTCTGAACGAAGAAGATATAATCCGGCTCAAAATCAGCGGTGTTCCGTCTGTCTACGGCGCCCTTATGGATGAAAACGATCTGACGCTGGAAGCGGCGCTCGGTATTGTTGCGGCCAAGCTCTGCGGCAAAAACACCGCTTATGCCGTCGGTCATGACGGCATATGCAAGATAACCGCTTCGGTTGACGGTGTTTTTCTTTGCGCCGATGACCGGGTCGCCAAATTTAACCGCCAGTCACATAACTTGATTTTAAATACCGTGCCGCCCTACGGCTATGTTGCGGCCGGCGAAGTTATTGCTCTTCTGGAACTTACGACGCCGCTGGCCGAGCAGGCCGCGGTGGACAATATTTTGTTCAGCCTGTCCGGAAACGTCGATTTGTTGCAGGTGGCCGAACAAAAACCGCGCAAAACCGCTCTGATTTATACCAATTTTTATAATGACGCGGCCGAAACCGCTCATTTTACCGGGGTTGTGCGTAAGTTAGTTGAAAATTTTCCCGACCTTCAGCTTGATTATCATGCTGAATATTATGCGCCGCATACGGTCGAAGCCGTGGCTGATGCCGTCGAAAAAGCCGTTGCCGACAAAAACGACGTGATTTTCATCCTGCCCGGACTGAAAAGCAATTATAAAGATGACGTTATTCCCTCTGCCGTCCGCAGTTTTGCAGACGAAATCGTTAATCTGACAATTCCTCAGGTGGGAGCTTCCGATTTGATTATCGCGCACAAACGCGGGCAGAAAATCATCAGCCTGCCGTTTCGTTTTGACGTGACAGAGTCGCTCTTGGCCGTTCATTATATTAAACTGGCGGTTGTCAATGACAAGATAAACGAATACGACTTCGCTCGTCCGCAGAATGTTCTGCTTCCTTCGGGAGGTACTTTGACGCCTGCCGAAAGGGAAAATCTGGTTGCTGCCGGTCAAAACCAGTCTAAGGGCAAAGCGGGCATTGCCGCCGTTATCCTTGCCGCCGGCGTTGGCAGCCGGGCTGGACGCAACAAGCTTATGGCTGAAACTAAAGACGGCAAGCCGCTGTTTCTCAAGGCGGTGGAGGCCGCCATTAAATCAAAGGCTAACCCTGTTTTTGTCGTTACTGGCAATCAGGCCGCAGCAATGGAAGAATTTCTGGAAGACATTGACGTCAACGTCATTTACAACCCCGCTTACCGTGCCGGTGTTAAAACGTCGCTGAATTTGGGGCTTAAATCGGTCCCGGCTTTCTGTGACGGCGCTTTGCTGCTGCCTGCGGATATGCCGAATGTCGATGCCGGATTTATCGATAAAATGATTGCTTCTTGTAACAAGGGACAGGAAAAACAGCTTTGCATCGCTTCATGGAAAGGCGTTAAGCATAACCCGGTCATATGGAGCAAAGCCTTGTACGGCGTTGCCGACCTTGTGCCGGAAAACGCCGATCTCCGTCCGGTTTTTATGGAACATGAGGATTATACCACGCTGGTCGAAGCGCCTTCCGCCGAAACCCTCTGGGACGTTACCTATGTCAGCGACATTGAAAAGCTGGTTGGAGATTAAAATTTTTTCTAACAGCTGCACCAGTAGCTGCCGTCATACATACATCGGCCGCCGGTTACGTTAACGCAATAACCGCCCATTGACCTGAAAATATAGTGGGTTGTACTGGTAGCTTCCCAATTGCTCATGGTACAGGTTTTGTATTTTAGTCTGAGCGTGGCGCCTCTTGAATCTTCCTCGCAGTCGGAAACGCAATAAGACAAGTCGCAGCTGCAATTGTAGCAGGTGTTGCCGCAGCCGTCGGTAGACGTCCATTCGCTGTAACCGCTGGGGCATTGTCCGCTCTTGTCGCCTTCGCAGGAATTGTCGCAACAAGCTTGAAAAGGATAGTAACAGGTTTTGGTGTTGCATTCGTCACTTGTGGAGCCGCCGCATCCTCCGGGATTTGAGGTTGAAGTTCCCGAAGGACATGAGGTGTTACAGCTTCGACAGGTTTGTCCGCACTCGTTATAGGATACTATATCCCCCGAATAAGCTAGACTGCCGCTTGGGCAGGCTGTGTTGCAGTTGTAGCAGTTGTTTCCGCATTCCGTTTTTGAAGCAAAGGAACCGGTATAATTTTTGGAACCGGCCGGACAGGAATCGTCACAGCATTTTTTGCAGTTTTCGCCACAGGCGTTCTGGCCGGCTATGGCGCCGGTACAGATTGTTGACGAGTTGCCGGGACAGTTTTCTTTTAAGCAGTTTCCGTAATTAGGATTATATGGGCATGATTTGTCCATGCAGTATCCTGTTGAACAGGAACTGACAAAACCTTCATTCTTGCATTGTTGCACGGTATCGACTTTATAGCCGTCGTCTCCGCCCATGGATCCGAAGCCGGCATCGCCGCAGTCGCCGACCCCGAGGAAACAGACGGCGGCGGTCTGATAGGCTTTGTCAGGTTGTTCAAACTGAAAGGCGGGCTTCGGTTCGGGTGTGTATGTGTGTGTATGTGTAGGAAAGCCGGAGGCAATGGTTAGCCTTGGGAACATAAGAGCCGTTCCGGAAAGCAAAGAGAACATTAAAACAGATTTCTTCATAGTATCACCTCGCGACAAAGTTAGAACCGAAGCCCGAAAGGGGAGTGAGAGGCAATGGAAAGAATGTCGGATGCGCCGACAAAAGAACCTGCGGCATAAAAGCGCCGCAGCATCAGACAATCCACACCTATCGAGTATCAGGATAAGCTAATTTGTGGAAAGAGTCAACTATTAATGAAAGTACAAATTTTTCTGTCTACCAATGATGGAACCATCTTTATTTTTGTCATACAAAAAAGCCCTCTCATTGGAGAGGGCTGAAAAATTTACTTCTTTTTGGGAAGTTCATCCGGGTCGCGCAGAACATAACCGCGTCCCCAGACGGTTTCGATATAATTCTTGCCGCCGGAGGCTTTTTCCAGTTTTTTGCGCAGTTTGCAGATGAAAACGTCGATGATTTTCAGTTCAGGCTCGTCAATGCCGCCGTACAGGTGGTTTAAAAACTGGTCTTTGTTTAGGGTTGAACCTTTTCGCAATGACAGCAGTTCCATGATTCCGTATTCTTTGCCGGTCAGATGCAGGGTCTTGGTTCCCACCGTAACCGTCTGTGTGTCAAGGTTGATTTTGAGGTCGCCGGTACGGAGAATTGAATTGGAATGGCCTTTGGAACGGCGAACGACGGCTTGCAGGCGGGCCAGCAGCTCGGCTTTGTCAAAAGGCTTGGTCAGGTAATCGTCGGCGCCGTAGCCCAGTCCCTTGACCTTTTTGTCGGGTTCGGACAGGCCGGAAAGAATCAGCACCGGTGTATTGACCTTGGCGGCGCGCAGGCTCTTCAGAACTTCATATCCGTTCATATCCGGCAGCATCAGGTCCAGAATGATAATGTCGTAGTCGTAGAGTTTGCCGATTTCGAGACCGTCCTCGCCCAAGTCGGTAGTGTCCACAATCATTCCTTCTTTTTTCAACATCGTTTCAATGCTTTGTGAAACGGCGTAGTCGTCTTCAACCAGTAAAACCCGCATGTCCAAGCCTCCAAAAGTAATCATTCTTGTTCAGTATGCTTAGATAATAGACTCTAAAAATTAATTTGTTAACTTTTTTAAATAACTGTTAACAATTATTAACAAAATTTATGTGAATAATCAAAAAGAGATGTTAAATTACGCCGGATTATTGCTATAGTAAAAGCAGAAAACATCAGAAAATAAGGATTTTGTCGTTCTCAATGTCGCTATTAATGCAAAATATCATCAATTCGGTCAATGCGCTGAACGGTTCTGCCTATTATGGGCAGGTTACCGCCGTGCAGGGGCTGTTTATTGAAGTCAGCGGAATCCGTACCCGGCTTTCCATCGGCGACCGTTGTAATGTTCTTAGTACCGCCGGGCGGAAAGTTCCCTGCGAACTGGTCAGTTTCAAAGGCGACAAACTGCTGCTCATGCCCTATGGCTCGTTGGAAGGCATCGGTCTGAGCTGCCGCGTCGAGGTCGAAAATGCGTCGCCGGTAATTTATCCCCATCCGTCCTGGCTTGGTCGTATCATCAACGCTTTTGGCGAGGCGATTGACGGCAACGGGCCGCTTTTGAAAGGCAGCAAGCCTTACTTTATCAAAGCGTCGCCGCCGCCGGCACAGTTTCGCGACCGTGTCTGCGGCAAAGTTGATCTGGGTGTACGCGCGGTCAATACGTTTCTGACCATTTGCAAAGGGCAGCGTATGGGCATATTTGCCGGTTCCGGCGTCGGCAAGTCAACGTTGATGTCCATGCTGGCCAAACATTCGAACGCCGACGTTTCGGTCATCGGCCTGATTGGCGAACGCGGCCGCGAAGCCAAGGAGTTTGTGGAAGATACGCTCGGCGAAGAAGGGCTGGCCAAATCGGTTCTGGTTCTGGCAACTTCCGATGAAAGCCCGCTGATGCGTCGGCAGGCCGCGTATGTTGCCATGGCGGTTTCCGAATATTTCCGCGATTTGAACAAGGACGTCCTGTGCATGATGGATTCGATTACCCGTTTTGCCATGGCTCAGCGCGAGATATCTCTGAGCGTGGGCGAGCCTCCGGCGTCCAAAGGTTATACGCCGAGCGTCTTCACCGAACTGCCACGCCTGTTGGAGCGTGCCGGTCCGGGAGCCGGAAGCGGTACGATTACCGGCTTGTTCACGGTATTGGTTGACGGCGATGACCACAACGAGCCGGTTGCCGATGCCGTCCGTTCAATCCTCGACGGCCATATCGTGCTTGACCGGGCCATCGCCGAACGCAACCGTTATCCGGCCATCAACATTCTGCGCTCGGTTTCCCGTACCATGCCGGACTGCAATACCGACGAGGAAAACGAGATTGTCAGTAAGGCGCGCCGCTATATTGCCGCCTATGAAGACATGGCCGAACTGATTCGTTTGGGAGCCTATAAGAAGGGGTCCAACAAAGAGGTTGACGAAGCGATTTTCTATTATCCGAAAATTGAATCTTTCCTGACGCAGAAAAAGAACGAAAAGGTTACGCTGGCCGAAGGCTATATGCAGCTGAAAGAAATTCTCGACACGCCGTATAAGGCATCGTAGGGCGGTGTAAATGAAAAGTTCTCTGCAAACGCTTCAGCGAATCCAAAAGTTCAACATTGACGAACAACGCAAGATTTTGGCTGAACTGCAGACAAATGAAGAAAAGCTGCAAAGCGGTCTGGAGCAGCTCAATGCCGAGTATGAACGGGAAAAGGAATTTGCTTCGGTGCATCCCGGCACCGGCGATTTCGGCGCCTATACCAAACGCTACCTGCAATATCGCGAAGCTTTCGAACGGCAGTTGGCGGCCGTACGGACAGAAATTGAGAAAGTTCGCGACAAAATCGCCGACATGTTTAAGGAACAGAAAACTTTTGAGATTGTCGACGACAATCGTCAAAAACGCCGCGAAAAGGAAAACAACGCCAAAGAGCAGAAAACCCTTGATGAAATCGGCACGAATGCCTATATAAAAAGAAAGAAACAATAACGTCTGTCAAAAGGAGAACCCTAATGTTTGATTTACCGCCGCTTCCGTATCCGATGAACGCACTGGAACCGTATATTTCCGAAAAAACTATGGAGTTTCATTACGGCAAGCATCACAAAGCATATGTCGACAATCTGAACAAGCTGGTCAAAGACACCGAATTTGAAAATATGCCGCTGGAAGAGGTTGTTAAAAACACTGCCGGCCGCAAGGAGTTTACCGGGATTTTCAATAATGCCGCACAGGCTTGGAATCATGCCTTTTTCTGGAACTGTATGCAGAAAAACGGCGGCGGCGAGCCTTCCGGCGAGCTGAAGAAAAAAATCGAACGCGATTTCGGCTCTTATGAAAATTTCCGTTCCGAATTCAAAACTGCCGCAACCACACAATTCGGCTCCGGCTGGGCATGGCTGGTCGAAAAAGACGGCAAGCTGAGCGTCATGAAAACCGCCAATGCCGATACGCCGATTGCTCACGGTTACAAGCCGCTGATTACCGTAGACGTCTGGGAGCATGCCTATTATCTTGATTATCAGAACCGCCGTCCCGATTTTGTGGAAGCTTTTCTTGACCATCTGGTCAGATGGAACTGAAAATTGGATGACAACCCCTTAAGCCGCTTTTCTTAAGGGGTTTTTAATTATTTGACCCTTATATATATCGTGTATAAATTATTTTTCTTTATTGACTTTTTATTGACAAATTTTGTCTAAAATTATACAATGAAATCAATAAAGATAAAAACGGAGGTCTATATGAATACGGCTTATACCAATGGTGCTGAGCAGAACACCGAAACCGGAAAAAGACAGATGGCGAACTTTGCCGAGGCTGCCAAAGGAATGGGCTTTGCCTTGGGAATTTATGCCGCAGCCGAAAAAAGCGTTAAAGAGTTTGGCAGCGCGCAGCAGAACCGCACCGTAACCGAAGTTGATTCGGCCTGGAGCGGCAGAGAAGGCGAAATGGCCGTTAATCTGAACAAACACGATTTGGGAGCCGTAAGTTTTGGTATGGCCTCGGTTATTTTGGCCTATGCCGGACGCAAGGAAATCAAAAAGGCTTTCGTTTATGGCGTAAAAGGATTGTATAAGGCTTCCAAAAGGACGCTTTCCTTCGCCAAAAAAGCCGTTGACGAACTTCAGGCCCTCACGCAGGAATATGTTGCGGAAGACCGTGCAAATCCGGAGCGAAACACTTTGTTCAACAAAATTAACAAATTTATGGGGCATTCAAGATAGCCATGTCAAATTATACCAAGGAAGGATGTTTTTTGATTGCGGAAGGCGGCTCGAGCGGAAATGAGCTGTATATCTTTATGGAGGCTAAAAAGAACCACCCCGAGGTTCCGAAAATTATTTATGACGGGCGGGATCATGCCATTTTCCTGCGCAATGCCCGGCAGAAAATTATCCTTGACTATATTCATCCCGAAATTCGCGATAAGCTGCGCAAGGCTTTCCAGGTAATGGTGGTTGAAACGATTCTGGATAATATTAAGGAAACCTATCCGGTTGAAATGGAAATTGTCGACAATATTCCGCTGGATTGGAATAAGGCCGGATTGGGCACTTGGGAAGAAGTTTTTCTTTCTGAAAGCAATCATGCGTAAAAAAACACTTGCAACTTTTGTGATTTTAGATTATCAAGATGATGTTTCGTTCGGCAAAAAGGATTTAATGCCGATGTATAAAGTGGTCTTGGCTTTTGACCGGCATATTAAAACATATGGTCCCATCGTCTAGTGGCCTAGGAACGCTAAGTAAAAATAACAAAGTATTGTTATTTTTGTCTGCAAGTTCTTCGGAATATCTTATTGAGCGAGGGAACTGAAAGGAACGAAGCGAAATTAGATACCGAAGAGGTGTCTTGGTATTAAAATATATGGTCCCATCGTCTAGTGGCCTAGGACACGGCCCTCTCAAGGCTGTAACACGAGTTCGACTCTCGTTGGGATCACCAATACAAAACCCCCCTCTGACAGAGGGGGTTTTTGTATTGTGTAATCCCCGAAGGCGAACGAGTAGAGTTCGGGCTGGAGCGAAGCGGAAGCAGGTGTATGCGAGGAGCCGAAACGTCGGCGACGACCTAGCCACTCTCGTTGTCGCAACAGCGTTGCGAATAAAAGCAACCCCCTCTGACAGAGGGGGTTTTTGTATTGTGTAATCCCCGAAGGCGAACGAGTAGAGTTCGGGCAGGAGCAAAGCAAATAACGGGCTAAATCAAATTGATTGAAAATATTTCGATTTTAAGGTTTAATTGCTGATGGAGAATTAAATATGCTGATTTTAAATATTAATGGCCCGATAAATTCCGGAAAATCAACGGTTTCAAAAATACTCGTCCAGCAGCTGAAATCCGCTTGTTTCATTGAAGTTGATGATTTGCTGTCGGACGGAGAGCGGCATCTCCTGGGATTAAATCGTGAGGAAGGCTGGCGGGAAAGGATAAGACGTTTGCAAGAAATTGTCAGAACGGAGAAACGAAAAAAACAATATGAAAATATTATTTTTGCTTACCCTATGACCGGAAAACTATTTAACGAGTGGAAAAACTGGGAAGATAAAAACACAAAATTTATCAAC
>OKWH01000315.1_pt1 | contig 20064 bp, 14 predicted proteins | sample 1607021 | NCBI WGS metagenome assembly OKWH01 (sample SAMN04414076, study PRJEB24778) | human gut metagenome | material: faecal | host: Homo sapiens | reverse complement strand
GGCATCGGCCTCGCATCCGTCGTGGGCGTCATCTTGAACCTTGTCCTCCCGCACGACGACAAAGAAATACTCTAAAAATAATGCAAGTAAAAATTGTCAATAAATCTTCGAATCCGTCCCCTGCGTATGCGACTCCGCTCTCTGCAGGGATGGATATCCGCGCGAATCTCCAGGAACCGCTGACACTGAATCCGTTACAGCGAATGCTCATTCCTACCGGACTTTATATTGCATTGCCGGAAGGATATGAGTGTCAGGCACGTCCGAGAAGCGGCCTGGCCGTGAAACATGGTATCACGGTCCTCAATTCGCCGGGTACAATTGATGCGGATTATCGTGGCGAACTCAAGATTCTGCTTGTGAATCTATCTGATACTCCGTTTGTTATAGAACCCGGAGAACGCATTGCCCAGCTTGTGGTAGCCAAACACGAGCATGTGGAGTGGTCGGAAGTTGAAGTCCTTGACGAAACCGAAAGGGGAGAGGGCGGATTTGGAAGTACAGGTGTAAAATAATGGAAATCAAAGAATTATATTCAATATTCTGCAAGTGTGGAACTGTCACCACTGACAGCCGCACCATCCGTGGCGGTGAACTTTTCTTCGCGCTGAAAGGCGATAATTTCGATGGCAACGAGTATGCTTCCAAAGCGTTGGATGCTGGAGCTGCATACGCCGTTGTCAATGAATCTGCGCCCATAGCTTCACATGTGTCGGAATACATCGGCGCAGAAGGCTGCAGCCGCATCATTCCTGTTCAGGACACGCTTCTGACATTGCAGGACCTTGCCCGCTATCATAGGGAGCATGTGCTTGGAGATGAGCATCTTACTGTAATCGGTATCACCGGGACCAACGGCAAGACCACGACCAAGGAACTTATCCGTACCGTGCTTTCCGCCAAGTACAATGTCATTGCCACCGAAGGTAATTTCAACAATGACATCGGGGTGCCTCTTTCCCTGCTGAAGATAACGCCTGCTACCCAGCTGGCTGTCATTGAGATGGGCGCGAACCATCCCGACGATATTGCAAAGCTGGTGCAAGTCTGCGAGCCCGACTATGGCATCATCACCAACGTCGGCAAGGCGCACCTGCTCGGCTTCGGCAGCTTCGAAGGCGTCCAGCGCGCCAAGGGCCAGCTTTATGATTATGTCAATGCCCACGGGCGGGCGGTTTTCGTCAATGAGGATGATCCGGTTCTCAGGTCAATGTGTTCGCAGCGTGCCGGCCTTTCCATCGTGCCTTACGGTCTTGTGACAGATGGCTGCGAAGTGTTGGAAACTACGCCTGAAAACCCATATCTCCGTATTAGGATGAATGATGGCAAAGTGCTGGAAACTAAGCTTGTAGGCGCATATAATGCTGCCAATGCCCTGGCTGCCATATGTATCGGAAAGTTCTTTGAAGTCCCTGAAGAAGATGCGATTGCCAAGATTGCCGAGTATGTTCCTTCCAACAGCCGTTCGCAGATGGTCAAGACTGACCGCAATGTCCTGATAGTGGATGCGTACAATGCCAATCCTTCCAGCATGAGGGCGTCATTGGCCAATTTCTTCAGCATGTCAGCTCCTGCGAAGGCGGTGATGATTGGTGATATGGGAGAACTTGGAGCAAGTTCTGCGGAAGAACATGAGGGAATATTGAAACTCCTGACAGACAGCAGCATTGACAAGATCTTCCTTGTCGGTCATGAATTCGAAAAGGCATTGAAATCTGTTTCGGATGCGAGGATTTCATGGTTCGCGTCATCAGATGAGCTCGTGGCGTATCTTGCTGAGAATAAGATAGATGGCTATACGATTCTGATCAAAGGTTCCCATTCGATGAGAATGGAGAAAACTGTGCCGGAATTGTAGTCGCAGCCGTCAAGAAATTTTGTTTCCCGCCGCCTCTTCAGGTGACGGGATTTTTTTGCGGTCGATGAACCTGGCGAACATCCATCTGGCAGCCATGGCGACAATCAACCCGTAGATGCATCCTATCATGGCACCCACAGTGATGTCTCCGAAGTAATGCTTCCCGACGAAAATCCTGCTGAGGGACAGCAACGCCGCCCAAGTGAATATCATGATAATGAATGCTTTATAGGTGTGATTCTTGTCGTAGCGGAACAATACTGTGGAACACATCGCCAGTCCGAACGCGTTGGCGGCGTGTGCCGAAAAGAATCCGAAGAAACTGCCTCTGTTTTCCAGGACATGCAGTCCGCCGAACAGCATCTGGCTGCTGTAGCATGGACGTAATCGCGCTACGCTGTATTTCAGAAGGTTGGAGGTCTGGTCGCATAGAACCAAAGTCAGCACCATGCATAGAATCGAGATTCCTCCTTTTTTCCAGCCGAGCCGCTTGAAAAGGAAGAATGCGATGATGGCATAGAGCGGGAACCAGACGTCCCTGTTCGACATGAACATCATGAACTGGTCAGTCGCCGGAATGTGGAAACTGTTCATGAACAATGTCAGGATCTGATCCCATCTGTGCAATATGTCCCAGAAATGCATAATCCGTTAAATGTCAGTGTTCAATGCTTTCCAGAGTTCGTCTTTCAGTTCCGGGAGATTTTCTCCTGTAACTGATGAAATGAAAACTGTCGGCACGTCCGCCGGAAGAGTCTTCCGTATCTTTTTCTCCGCCTTCTCGTCGATGAGGTCGCATTTGGTCACCGCCAGGACTCTGTCCTTGTCGAGAAGTTCAGGGTTGTACATCTTAAGCTCGTTCAGCAGAACTTCATACCCCTTTTCAATGTTATTTTCTTCTGCCGATACCATGAAAAGCAGTACGGAGTTGCGCTCGATGTGGCGTAAAAACCTGAGTCCTATGCCTTTACCTTCATGTGCGCCCTCGATGATTCCCGGTATGTCGGCCATGACAAATGATTTGTCGTCATGGTATCTCACGATTCCGAGGTTCGGCTCCAATGTGGTGAATGCGTAGTTCGCAATCTTAGGCTTTGCTGAAGTAATCGCTGCCAGCAATGTGGATTTTCCTGCATTAGGGAATCCGACGAGTCCCACGTCCGCAAGTACCTTCAGCTCAAGGACAAACCATCCTTCCTGTCCGTCTTCTCCAGGCTGCGCGTATCTCGGGGTCTGCTGCGTTGCCGATTTGAAATTGTTGTTTCCCAGTCCGCCTCGTCCTCCCTTGCAGAGAATCTTCTCCTCGCCTGGTTCCATCATGTCAAACAGCACCTCTCCGGTTTCTCCGTCCTTCACGACGGTTCCCACAGGCACGTCCAGGATAATGTCTTTGCCCTGTTTACCCTTGCAAAGCGCCGCTCCGCCATGTTCTCCGTTTTCCGCCTTGATGAATTTCTTATATTTCAGATGGATCAATGTCCAGAATTGTGGATTCGACCTCAATATGATATGTCCGCCTCTTCCGCCGTCTCCTCCGTCCGGTCCTCCCTTAGGTACATACTTGGCGCGATGCAGATGCACCGATCCCGCGCCCCCATGTCCCGAAGCACAATATATCTTGACGTAATCAATAAAATTGCTCTCTGCCATAACTCTCTACAGGTTCTATTGTTTCAAGTTGCAAAGATAGCGATTTTTGCAATAGTTATTTCTTGGTATTTGTTATTTTGAATTATAATGATACATTTGCGAAGTAGGGTATCGAAAAAGAGGCGGATGGATATTTTAATTTGATGGAAAAAGTGCATTTAGTATAATTTCGGACATGGATAAAGGTAGGTTTATTTCGATTGCAACGCTCGCTGTTGCTGCCTGTTTCAGCCTGTCAGTTGGGGCTGCCGCTCCCAAGAAGACTTTCGCCATTCAGGGAGAGGTCGTTTCCGCTGCGAACGGCTATCCAGTCGACTTCGCGTCGGTTTTGGTAACACCGTCACAGCTCTATACAATGACTGACGAAAAAGGTGTATTCTCTCTTAAAGACGTGCCGGCCGGTACTGTCACCGTCAGTGTGCAGTTCTATGGCATGGAACAGAAAGACACCACGTTTACAGCCAAGGCAGGAGAAAACGTAAAATTGAAATTGGCGCTTAAAGAAACCTCATTCAGATTGAGCGACGTCGTGGTCGTGGCCACTGGAAACAAGGCAGGAAGCAGTACCGCGTCCAATATCTCCAGGCAGGCGATGGACCACATGCAGACCAGTTCCTTGGCAGATGCCATGGCATTGCTTCCGGGAGTATCCGTGTCGAATCCGGATCTGTCCAGCTCTCAATCGATTACCATCAGAACTGCACGTCCTATCGTCCCTGGCGAATCAGCCAATTCGGCATCAGTGATGAACAGCCTCGGAACAGCGGTCATTGTCGATGGCGCACCGATGTCCAACAATGCCAACCTCCAGACACTCAGCCCGGTAGTAGGCGGAAGTTCGGGAGATGACAGCCGTTCCGGCACACCGGCGCGAGGCATGGACGTGAGGACACTTTCGACTGATAACATTGAATCCATCGAAGTCATCAGAGGTATCCCGTCGGCAGAATATGGCGACCTCACATCTGGTGCGGTGCTGGTGAAATCCAGGGCCGGAAAATCTCCGCTCATGATCCGTTTCAAGACCAATCCGAACATCTATCAGGCTTCGGCGGGTAAAGGATTTTCGCTCGGAAAGAAGGCGGGCGACCTCAATATCTCCGGCGACTACGCGTATAGCAAGAACTCCCTGACCAAGAACCACGCATTCTACCAGCGTGCCAGCGCCAAGGCCCTCTGGACCGTGCGAATAGGGGAATTGGTCAATGAAACTACGTCTTTGTCAATGAATTATGGACGCGACCGCAGTAAGCTTAATCCTGATGATGCTTCATCCAGGACCCAGTCCTATGCCAATGACATAGGAGTCGCGTTCAATACCAACGGCCGAGCATCCATCAATGGAAACTGGCTGCGCAGCATCAACTGGCTGGCATCGGGAAGCCTTAACGACAAGAAATCCCATTATGAAAGCACGGCCACCAATGCGCTGAATCTCTATGCCAAGTCAATGACAGACGGCGAAATATACAGCAACATTGCCGGAGCGCAGATTAAAGATGCGGATGGAAATATCATTACCAACGTACCGGCTAACAGTTCGGTAAAAGGCGTGGTCCTGCCGTACAGCTATTTCTATCAATATGATATCTATGGCAAGGAAGTCAATGCTTTCGTGAAATTGAATGCCGATTTCGCTCATACATGGGGAGCCGTGAACGAGAGACTGCTGATCGGAGCGGACTTCAAGACCGACGGCAACCTCGGCAAAGGTTCTGTCTATGACGACGATTAACCTCCTTACAGGAATATCGGCAATGCTGAATCAGGCTATCGTGCAAGGCCTTATTCTGATATTCCGTTCATCAACCAGCTGGGTCTTTATGCCGAGAACTACTTCAACTGGAAATTCGCAAAGCGGGAACTGAATATCGTAGCCGGCGTCCGTTATGACAATGTCAATGGGCATAATTCAGTAGCACCTCGAATCAATGCTTCCATCGACATCTTCCCTTGGATGACGCTTCGCGGCGGATATGGTCTGACATCGAAGGCTCCGACCTCGTACTACCTCTATCCGAACAAGTCATACCACGACTATATCCTTTACAATGGAATGCACGCAGATTTGCCTGAAAATGAGCAACTTCTCATAGCGAAAACAGATATATACGATGCTGTGAACAAGGACCTTGAAATCGCTGTGAACCGCAAGGCTGAAGTCGGTATGGACTTCAATTTCGGTGGTCATTACCGCATCAGCGTCACCGCTTATGACGAAAGGATGGACAATGGCTACAATTATGGATTGGACCTCAGTTCTTTCAAATGGTATCATGCGATGACCTATGACGTGGACCACAAAGATCCAGGGCAGCGGCCTGTATTGAAGAAAGGTGCGGAATACGACCTCTTCTATACAGTCTATAAACCGCTGAACAACATCAAGTCCACCAACAGAGGAATTGAATATGAAATCGACCTCGGAAGATTCGATGCTATCCGTACTTCCTTCTATATCAATGGTGCATGGATGCGCAGCTCGAATACGAACAAGGGGTATTCTTTCGGAACGAGAGAAAATGTAGGGACACCGGAAAAGAACATCGGTATTTATGAACCGGAACTCTCCACGAGCTATGCCGAGCAGTTGAATACCACTCTCCGAATCACTCACAACATTCCGCAGGTCGGACTTGCCGTGACACTCACTGGTCAGATGAACTGGTACGGCAAGTATTGGACTGAGTATCGTAATGATACAATGTTCATCAAATACATTTCCCGCAAGGATGGAAAGGTGTATGACTTCGATCCGTCCAAGAAGGACGACCCGGAATTCTCTTACATGTTCACGCCTCGCAATGACAACAGGTTCATAGCTGAAAAGTATTTCCCGACAATGCTCTTCAATCTCAATGTGAGCAAGGAAATCGGCAATATATTCACTGCGTCATTCTATGTGAACAATATGTTCAACAGCCGTCCGCTCTACAAGTCGAAGCGTAGCGGCGAGTATAGTGAACTCGGAATACCTATCTTTTTCGGATTTGAATTCAAGGTATCAATCAAGTAGTTATTTATCTTAAAATATTAAAGTTATGAAACATTCAGCGATCACCTTAATGGTACTTGCGGTTCTGGCGATGGTAGGTTGTCAGAAGACCGGCACTAAGACAATAAGCATAAACGTAAAGGTTGATGAGACTAAACTCGTAGCAGCAGGCATTCCGTCTCCGGAGAGTTACGGCGTGAAGATTTCAAACTTCGCGACAGGATCAGTAATTGAGACCACGACAGAAAACGGTATTGCTACCGCAACAGATATCATTCCTGGTGTATATACCATATCAGTAAGCGCATCTCAGAATCAAGGCGGTTTTACATATACCATCGCCGGCTCTGAAAGCAATGTAAGTTTGATTACTGATGGAGCAGAAGTGGTAGTAAGAGTAGATGCTGTAAAAGAGGCAGCTCTGGTGTTCAAGGAAATCTATTATACTGGAGTGAAGGATTACTATTTCCGCGACCAGTTCTATGAAATTTACAATAACAGCACGGATGTTGTCTATGCCGACGGTCTTTGCATAGCAGAAACGATTTATTCCAATTATAATAAAGCGATTATCTATGAGTGGCCAATCGAAAATGCCGATCAGTATGTGTTTGCAAAATCTATTTGGCAGATTCCGGGAGACGGATTTAAATATCCTATTAAACCTGGAGAGTCATTTGTGATTGCACAGTGGGGAACAAACCATAAGTCCGAGAAACTTTCCAAGGGTGTTTCACCGGTAGATTTGACAGGAGCTGAGTTTGAGGCTGTCGAAAAAGAAACGACATTGTGGAACGGTCTGGTCCTTACCGACAATGCAGCTCTTAATATGCAGAATATCGTCAGAGCTAAAAATGCGATGGCTCAATTCCTTACATCTACAGATGGTTCAAGATATGTCCTTTTCAAACCTTCGAAACCTCTCACGAATGATAATTTCGTAACACCAACCAATGATGACGGCAATGGTGAGGCAAAAGAAATTCTGATCAGCGACATTATCGATGCAGTGCAGGCTGTAAGTGATGAATCCGGAATGAGTGTATTGGGGTTGCCTGTCAGTCTTGATGCAGGAGCAATCTGGTGCTCAGGAACTTATGTCGGCGAAAGTATTGCAAGAAAAATCAAGGAAACCCGTCCTGACGGCACGAACGTTTATCAGGACACCAACAATACTTCCAATGACTTCGAAGTCAAGAAGGACCCGCAGGTCAGAAGATATGGCGCCAAAGTCCCTTCTTGGAACACTTGGATAAATAAGTAAAATCAACAATTCGAAATGAAGAGAATTATAGCAATTTCCGCAATGCTTGTCAGTCTGGGCGTTATTTCGGCCCAGGCTGCCGAGCCTTCGGGAACCCCGAGAAATACAGTTCTGCAGGAGACCGCCATCAGAAATTCTCTTTGGTACGGCAGCTCATCTGCTGCAGGTCTCGCATTCAAGCCATACGGAATATTCAGTACGCTGAATATCAATTATGATGGAGGCTTTGGTGAATATCGTAAGATAGGTACAGGCAAAAGCGGTTCGGAGATTTCCGTGGGCACGTCAGGTGCCGCATATATAGGCAAATTCCTGACAACGGGCGGATTCTCTTTCAGAAACATCTTTGAACACGATGCCCTCTATAACGTGCTGATGTACGAGCTGGAGGACAATATGCCGTACTATCCGGTTGATGACAAATCCAGCGGTTGGAACAAGCAGGAGTATCTGCTCAATGCAGGATTGTCATCACCTGTTCTGTGGAACAGGGTGTCTTTCGGCGTGAAAGTGGACTACACCACAAAAGTCGGAGCGAAGCAGCTTGACCCGCGAGGCGAAACATACAAGTACAGCATTAAAGTCACTCCGTCTGTGGCAGTGCGTCTGGGACAGAGCCTGCTAGGACTTAGCGGAACCTATACCAATGGTTTTGAACGCGCGACAGTGTCGAATAACAATCCTTGGGAAGAACCTAAAGTCTGGCAGCATCGAGGACTGGGAGAGAGTACCCAGAACAAAGTTGGTGGAAACGATGGCATGAAGACGCATGTTTACCGCACGAACAGATATGGCGGAGCGCTTCAGTATTCGTTGGGCGAAAGTCTGTTCATCGAAGCCGGATTCGAACATCGTACCACCATTGAGAAAGAGAATCCTAAACTGCCGAAGCGGCTTGGCTCCATTAAAGAAAACGACATTACATTCGATGCTGCATGGTTTTTCGGAAAGAATAAATCTAACAAGTTGGCGCTTAATGTGTTGTGTAGCCTTACCGACGGTATCGAATATGTTCAGAAGCTGAATACCACAGCCTATCAGCAGGAATGGATGGTTCTCAATGAAAACGAAATGACCACTTTCACGGGAATCAATGCCACCATCGGTTACGACCATCTTTTCGGAGCCTCTGATCCTAAAGGCTACAGCTGGAAGGTTGGCGGAGAAGCCAGATTCGAAATGTTCAACCAGAGCTATCTCTCACCGGCATCAACGTCAGATGCCATGAGAATTTATGCAGGAGTCCTAGCCGACAAGCATTTCAAGATAAGGAAGTCATCTCTTCTCGTCGGTCTTCATGCCGGATACGCAGTAGGATTGGGCGATGGCTACACTTGCCTCAGCGCAAAGGTATATCCTGCTCCCGTAGCTATGATGAATGACCAAAGTGACTGGCTGAATGCAAGTTACTTAAAGGCCGGCGGCAGAGTCGACTGGACTGTTTCTTCAGGTAAGAAAGTCAACTGGGTATTGGGCGCGAAAGCCTCATACATAAGTGCTTTGGACCTGGACAAGGATAGAATTCTCTGTTCTGCAACTTTCGGAATCCTGTTCTAGAAACAGATATTCCTGAATAAATGATAACCAAAACAATTGGAATCACACTATTAATATTTAAGGGTTTAGATGTCATACAAAACTTTATTGACGGCAGTAGCCGTCTTTACGGCAGCTACAATGACTGCCCAGACACGTTCATTCGCGATTGTCACTGATCCTCAGACATTTAACAACTGCAAGGCGGCGATAGAAACTTATCGCTCGGCCGTCTGTGCAGATGGACTTGATGCGTTCGTGGTGTCCAGGAATTGGACGAATCCGGATGAGTTGAAAGACAGCCTGATGCTCTATCATAAGATGAGAGCACTGGAAGGCGCGGTCTTCATCGGCGATGTCCCGATAGCAATGATCCGCGGTGCCCAGCACCTCACTTCAGCGTTCAAGATGGATGAGACATTGCCGATGAGGGAATCATCGGTTCCATCCGACAGATTCTATGATGACTTCGATTTGAAGTTTGACTTCCTGGGGCGCGACAGTGTGGAAAGGAATTTCTTTTACTACAATCTCGACGCCGAGTCGCCGCAACACATCAGCTGTGACATCTATACTGGACGAATCAAATCATCTGAAAAGAGAGGTGACAAATATGGCGAGATTTCACGCTACCTGCTTAAAGCTGCTGCCGCAAAATCACAGGAGAACGCTCTTGACCACCTGATGTCATATTGCGGAAGCGGCTCATTCTCAAATAGTCTCGCTGCGTGGAAAGATGAAACTATTACTCTGAAGGAACAGATGCCTGCAGCATTTGACAACGGCTCTGACGGCGCGAAGTTCCTGTTCTATGCAATGTGTCCGGACGTGAAGAGTACACTTCTCGGCGAAATTGCCCGGAATGACCTGGATCTTGCTCTTTTCCATGAACATGGAGTCCCTGAAAGACAATACGTTACAGAAACTCCACGTGCCAATGAAACCGACGCTTACTATTACGATGCCAAGTATCGCATGCGCCAGAGAATCCGGACCGCGGTGAGCCGTGGCAAGGATGCGGAAAGCGTAATCGAAGACATTGTAAAGAAATATGGCATCACCCGCGATTGGGTCGAGGATTGGAATGATCCGAAAACCGAGGCGGAGGACTCGCTTTACGATGCGGCGACCGGCATTATGCTGGATGACATTGCGGCAGCGAAACCTAACGTGAAGATGACGATTTTCGATGCGTGCTACAATGGTGATTTCCGTGAGGATGACTGCATTGCGTCGCGTTATATCCTTTCTGACGGCAATGCTCTTGTCGGCATCGGAAACTCAGTCAATGTCCTGCAGGACAAGTCTTCATCCGATCTTATGGGAATGCTAACCGAAGGCTATCGTGTGGGAGAATGGATGCAGCAGGTCAATATTCTGGAATCGCATATTTTAGGCGACCCTACGTTCCACTTTACGGCTTCTGAGGATGCCTTTCGCCCTGATTTGCATAATACGAATTGCAAATATTGGCTGAAATTCACCTCGCCTAAATATCCTTGCGACATCAGAGGACTTGCATTGCACAAACTATATGCATTGAATTACAATGACTTGTCGCCGCTTCTCCTGAAGACTTGGAAAGATAGTTACGAATATATGCTCCGTCTGCAATGCCTTCACCTTCTGGAACATTACAATGACGGCAATTATGAGAAAGTCCTGAAAGACGGTGCCGACGACCCTTACGAGTTCATTCGCAGGAAGTCCGCATTCTTCATGGGCAAAGTCGGCACTCCGGAAATGGCTGCCGAGTTGGCTGACCTCTATATGCGTGATTACAATTCCCTTCGCGTGGCTCATAACGTGGGATTTGTATGCGCCCATTTCCCGGACAGCCTGTTCCTTAAAGAATTCGAGAAGAAATTTGCAGAGGCAGACTGGATTTATGACAGGGACCTTTTCCACAAAAAAGCTGAAAATTGCTTCAGAGCTGCATTCTCCATAGAATCTTCGACAGGTAAAATCATTGGAGACAAGAATAACGGATACCGTAAATTCTATATCAGCGGTATGCGTAACCAGCCTTATCCTCAGTATGCTGAACGCTTGCTTGCAATCGTCCGTGATTCCGGAGAAGTCGAGAACGCTCGCGTCCAGTGCGCAGAAGTCCTCGGCTGGTTCATCAGGGCGTGGAACAGGAAAGACATCGTGAACGGAATCGACGCGTACCTGAAATCAGGCGAAGAGATGCCGGAAGCATTGAGGAATGAACTTGTCAAGACAAAGAACCGTCTTGGAGATTATTTGAGATAGGTTGCCTGGCAACTGTAATTCAATGAGAGATATAGAATTATGAGAAATATTCTGATTAAACAATTTATAGCGGCGGCTATATTCTGCGGCATTGCGTCAATTGCTGAGGCGCAGGTCAAAGTCGAGAAATGCGGTGTGAAATCACCTACGGCATTTGCCATCATAACCGATAGCGAGACTCTTTCCAAGTGTATGGAAGAATTCCATGCCTATAAGCAGATTCTTGAGGAAGAAGGACTTGGAACATATATCATCAGTGCGGACTGGAAGGGACCGGAAGAAGTGAAGGCAGAAATACTTGCTCTTGCCGGGAAGAAGCCCAGACTTGAAGGCGTGGTATTCGCCGGTGATATTCCTATCGTCAAAGTGCGTCAGGGACAGCATCTTACCACAGCATTCAAGATGAATGAGGAGGCATGGCCGATGGAAGAATCTTCAGTGCCGTCGGACAGGTTCTATGATGATTTCGATCTGAGCTTCGATTTCATCTGCCGTGACACTGTGGAAACGGACGTGTTCTATTACAGGCTTTCTGAAGATGGGGCGCAGCATCTCCGTCCGGACATATATTCTGCCCGAATGAAAGTGCCAGCAGTGATGAAAGGTGACAAATATGAGATAATGCGCAAGTATCTCCGTAAGGTAGTGGATGCACACATGCAGAACAATGCACTCGACAATCTCACCTTCTTTGCCGGATACGGATATAATTCCGATTGTCTTACGCTGTGGCGCCAGAAACCGGTCGTGTTCAGGGAATATTTCCCTTACGTTTTCAGTCAGGCTTCGCATAACCGTTTCCTGAATTTCCGCGAGGACAGGCACATGAAATGGAACCTCCTCAGTGAAGTGGCCCGCAAGGACGTGGACCTGTTCGTCTTCAGTGAACATGGAGCCCCTGATACCCAATATATTAACGAAAGCAAGGTGGCGGATAACCTGGACGAGGACATGGATTATCTTAGACGCTCACTCGCTGAATCCTATAAATATTATGCAGGAAAAGGCCATGGGGAAGACTTTATGAAAGAAGCCGTGGAACAGGAATATAGATTATCCCGTGAGGATTTCTCCGACTCTGCAATGGCCTCCTATGCTGCAGCAGATTCATTGGAATATGCCCAGGCAAATATTTTCCTGGACGACATAATGAAAGGCAATAGCAATGCGAAGATGATTGTTTTCAATGCCTGCTACAACGGCTCGTTCCACAACAGGGAGGGATACGTGGCCGGATGCCATGTGTTCGGTGACGGGGAGTGCATTGTCGCTCAAGGAAATACTGTCAATGTCCTTCAGGATAAATGGGAAGACAAACTGATGGGCTATCTATCGATAGGGGAGCGTGCCGGCATGTGGCAGAAAGAGGTCGCATATCTGGAGTCTCATCTTATAGGTGACCCGACTTTCAGATTCACACCTCATGACAAAGCAGAGGAAAAACTCCGCGATCGACTTCACAATGATCTTGTCTTCAATGAGTTGAATCCTTCCGTCTGGGAGAAATATACTTATTCTGACAATACATTGCTCAGATGCGCAGGAATCACCCATCTGGGGTATATAGATGCCAAGGCAGCACACAAACGCGCGGCGGAAATGTTCGGAGACCCGTCATGGACTGTCCGTATTCATGCCTTCAATACATTGGCCACAGACCCGGATGCTGATTTCGCGACCTATGTCAGGATAGGATTGGAAGATATCTATGAGGTGGTTGCCAGAAATTCCGTCAGAATGGCAGCGGCGCTTGGAGACACATCCCTTATCCCTGATGTCAAGGCATTCAAGAAAGCTCATCCGGAGATGGTGAGAGCTTCCGGACACATAGCTGACGATGCGGTGGCATTGCTTTCAGTCACAGGACATTACAGCAAGAGCACCGAGGGCGCGGCTGATAAGGAAAAACCTGTGAAGAAGAGAGTGAACGACATCAGGACATTCCGCAACGGAAGAAGCATATTCGCTGTCGACCCGCTTCTCCACATTGTCGGAGATGCTTCCGATGACTTATATGTCCGCACGGTGGCATGTGAGACGCTCGGTTGGTATGAGCAGTCCGTCCGCCGCGGTGAAATAATCGAATCGCTTTCCGGTATGCTTGTAAACGGTACCGACATCCCGCAGCAGATCCAGGCAGAAATCAAAAAGACAATCAAGAGATTATCATGGCAATAGCATCTATTCGTAAAACAATCATTGCGGTAGCGGCCTTCCTTGTTTTTGGGGCCGGCGCCGTGAGTGTGCGGGCTCAGGAAAGTATGCCCGCGGGGGTTGACAACTCGAAATTGAAATACTTTCCGCCGCTCATCAACCAGTTAGGAGGTTCCTGTGCGCAGGCTTCGTATATCGGTTACATGTTTACCTACGAGATGAACCGTCTTCTGGACAGGGATGCGTCGGCCAGCAAGGATTACCAGTTCAGCTACCTGTATACATGGAACTTTATAAATGACGGCAAGGATGAAGGTTCGCTCGGTACGGACGGACTCCAGATAGCATTCGAAGGCGGTGTTGCCACGGAAGCGGACTTTCCGTCACAGAACAATCAATATCAGTTCAAGTGGACTACCGGATATGACAGTTATCTGAAAGCTCTGCACAACAGGGTGACCAAGATACGCACATTCGAGGTTATCGACCGTGCCGGCATCGACAAAGTGCGCAATTATCTCTGGAATCGCGGAGAACCTGGAAAACCGGGCGGTATCGTGACATTCTCTTCACGTTCAAGCGGTTGGAAAATCAACACCAATTATACCGGACCATCCGCCACCGGATATAAGGCATTGCTTACCCAGCTGGCTCCTGACGGCGCACATGCCATGACTATCGTGGGCTATGATGACCTCGTGGAATTCACTGCACCTGACGGAACTCTTACCAAGGGCGCGTTCATCGTCTGCAACACCTGGGGAGAAACTCATTTCGCTCATGACAGAGGACGATACTATCTGCCGTATTATTTCTGGGAGCAGAGTGACAGGACCAACAGCGAACTCAGCCGCGACATGTGCGGAACCGATGTGGAATACCGTGAGCCTAAGGTGGTGTTCCGCGTGAAACTGAACTATACGTCCAGAAATGACCTTTCATTCAGAATCGGCGTTTCCAACAAGGCTTCAGACAATATTCCTGTCCATGATTATCTCGTGCCGATTGCCAATTATCAGGGCGGGGATTATCCGATGCAGGGGAGCAGCGGCAGTTCGGAAATCGAGTTCGCTTTCGATTTCAGTTCTTATGTCCAGAATATCCATGACTCCGAGGAGCCTAAGTTCTTCCTCACAGTCAGCCGCAATAAACGTGGCAGGGAATTGGGAACCGGGAAAATGCTTGCATTCTCCGTATATGATTATCGTGAAAATCCTTCATCTCCAAAGGTTTATGTGTGCAATGACATTGCCGGTAAAGAAATAAAGAGCGGCAACAATATCTTCAGCATTGAAACCGTGGCTGCGAAGACGACATCATATTCGAAGGTGCAGTGGCTCGGTCAGTCCGGTCAGCCGGCAGCAGCACCTCTCGTATTGAAGACTGCGGACGGCAAGTATGTGAAGATGAGATTCTCCGATTATAACCGTCAGGACGGAACCATCAAACTGAAATATGTCTATGCACCGGACGGAAGTCTTAAACTTGAATAAATCGTATTGAAATGAAAAAAGCTAGTATAATAATGTCCATACTCGCGGCATGTCTGTGCTGCGCCTGCCGGCATGGCGAAAGCAAAATGCCTGCCATTGAGACGGAGGTGACCATCCGTGGCCTTGAGGAAGGCAAATGGGTCTATTTCTCCATCAAGGACGGCGAGACAGTCGGTACCAGTACTTTCCTGTCTGAGGAAGAGGATAAGGCATGGTCCGAAAGAACTGACTGGGACTTCGCTATCTGCGGAGATTACATCAAGACCAACAGCGGAACATCAGGACACGGAAAAGGGGGCATCCTAAGGGATGAAACTCATAATTTCCAAACCCTGAAAGAAGCCCCCTCTGAGGGGTATCTTATTGATAGTGAAGGAATTGTCAAGTAATCTATTTGGCAACCTTCTCCAATCCGGATTTCAAGAATTCTATGAACCCGTCGACGTCCAGATTATAGCCGCGAATCGGCATGAGCTGGGCGCCGTCTGGTGAAAGAAGGACGTAATTCGGCTGGGCATTGACACCGAAACGATTGCGGGCTACGTAGGAATTGATGCGGCCCATATCTTTCAGGACTTTGCCGTTTTCAGCTGTAACCCATTCGGACTCAGGTAGTTTTGTCTTGTCGTCCGTGTAGAGAGCCACGAGGATATAATCGTTGCGGAGGATTTCCAGCACACGCGGATCACTCCATACGCGCTGCTCCATTTCACGGCAATTCACACATCCGTGACCGGTAATGTCTACGAAAACAGGTTTGCCGGTCTCTTTGGCTGCTGCAAGTCCCTCATCCAGATTGAAATAGCCGGAGAGACCCAGAGGCATTTCCAGACCATATTTATTCTCATTGACCTGAGACACAGGGCCGGCCGAAGGCATTGAACCGCTGCGCGTGTTCCATACGACGAAGTCCTGGCTCTCGATCGGAGGGAGGTAGCCGGCGAGCGCTTTGAGAGGAGCGCCGAACATTCCCGGGATGAGGTAGGCGACGAAGGTGAAGTCAATGATTACCAGCGCCAAACGGAAGACTCCGATGTGTTTTACCTCGCTGTCGGCCTCGAAACGGATCTTGCCGAGAAGGTAAAGTCCTAGCAATGTGAACACTACAATCCAGATGGCAAGGTAGATTTCCCTGTCGAGAAGTCCCCAGTGGTACGTCTGGTCAGCCACGCTCAGGAACTTGAAGCCGAGCGCCACCTCGATGAAGCCGAGCACGACTTTCACGGAATTCAGCCAGCTGCCGCTCTTGAGTTTCTTCAGGAGGGACGGGAACATTGCGAAGATGGTGAAAGGCAATGCGAAAGCTACCGAGAACGCCAGCATTGTCACCATCGGAGTCCAGAACTCGCCCTGGGTGGACTTGATGAGGACGGAACCGACGATCGGACCGGTGCATGAGAATGATACCAGCACGAGAGTCAATGCCATGAAGAAAATGCCTGCAAGGCCGCCCTTGTCCGAATTCTTGTCGCTCTTGTTCACCAATGATGACGGCAGGGTGATTTCGAACGCGCCGAAGAACGATGCAGCGAACACCATGAATACTATGAAGAAGATGATGTTAGGAAGCCAATGCGTTGCCAGCCAGTTGAATATGTCTGCCGTAACGGTCGCACCGCCGAAGATGTAGGTGATGCCGATGATGGCGGAAATAGGCACGGTGTAGAGCAGGACGATGAACAGGCCGTACATGAATGCCTTGAAACGTCCGGCTGCCGGGGTGGATGAACCTTTCATGAAGAAGGAGATGGTCATCGGCACCATAGGGAATACGCATGGGGTCAACAGCATTGCGAAGCCCCAGAGAATGGCCTCCAAGATGAGTCCCCAGATGGAACCGCCTGCTTTCTGCGATTCTTCCGTAACAGGGTCGCCGATCGTGGAACTGTGGTCGGCATCCTCCGTGGCAGCAGCTGTCGCCGTAGCGCGCAGCTTCAGCGAGAACTCCCAGTCCTCTGGCATTCCGCAATTCTCCTCCTCGCAGCTGGACGACGTAATCACGCCTTCCAACTTGCCGGCTGATTCGGTGAGACGGACCTTCTGACCGAGCTTGATGGTGTCGAAAAAGACATTGTCACCATGATAATCGCTCGTGGGAAGCAGTTCATACATAGGACCTTCCATGGTGCATCCGTCAGTGACGGTGTACTCTACCACGGTCGGTGACGCCTTATGGGACACGCCGTAGGTATGCCATCCATGCTTGATGGAGCCCTCGAAAATAATCTCTGTCAGACCGTCAGCAGTGTCGCCCTGACGGACCTTCCATGTGACTGTCGGCTCGAAGTTCTGAGCCAAAACAGGCATCGCTCCCATAATGAGAGAAACGATGCCTGCAATAAATTTCATCAATGATTTGCTGATCATAATTCTGTATGTCTTGGGGACATTGCCCCGAATGATTACTTGGCGTAAGCCACTGACCTGGTTTCCCTTATGACGGTAATCTTCACCTGTCCAGGGTAGGTCATCTCGTTCTGGATCTTCAGAGCGATATCAGCGGAAAGCTTGTTTGCCTGCTCGTCGCTTACCTCCTCGGCGCCTACGATCACGCGGAGTTCACGGCCTGCCTGGATGGCGTAGCTCTTGGTTACTCCAGGATATGAGGCAGCCAAGTCCTCCATGCCCTTCAGACGCTTGATATACGACTCGATGACCTCACGACGTGCTCCCGGACGTGCACCGGAAATCGCGTCACCGACCATGACGATAGGAGAAATGAGCGAAGTCATCTCGGTCTCCTCGTGGTGGGCACCGATTGCATTGCAAATTTCAGGCCTCTCCTTGTACTGCTCTGCCAGCTTCATACCGAGAAGTGCGTGTGGAAGTTCCGGATCATCCTCGGAAACCTTTCCGATATCGTGGAGCAATCCGGCTCTCTTCGCGACCTTAGGATTCAATCCGAGCTCGGAAGCCATTAATGCACAAATATTTGCGACCTCGCGTGAGTGCTGGAGAAGGTTCTGTCCGTAAGAAGAACGATACTTCATTCGGCCGATAAGTTTAACCAGTTCAATGTTCATTCCATGAATGCCGAGGTCAATGCAGGTTCTCTTACCTGTCTCCAGGATCTCGTCTTCAAGCTGCTTCTGGACCTTCGCCACGACCTCTTCGATACGTGCCGGATGGATTCGTCCGTCCACAACCAGCTGGTGCAATGCAAGTCTTGCTACCTCGCGTCTTACCGGGTCGAAAGCGGAGAGAAGAATAGCGTCCGGTGTATCGTCCACGACGATTTCCACGCCTGTGGCAGCCTCCAGAGCCCTGATGTTACGACCCTCACGTCCGATGATACGGCCCTTGATTTCGTCGTTCTCGATAGGGAATGTGGTAACTGCATTCTCGATGGCAGTTTCAGTAGCCGTTCTCTGTATAGTGGTGATTACTATGCGTTTGGCCTCCTTGGCAGCATTGAGTCTGGCATCATCCATGGTATCATTGATATAAGCCTGCGCCTCGCTGCGCGCCTCTGCCTTCATGTTCTCCATCAGCAGGTTCTTCGCCTCCGTGGCAGTCATGCCCGCGATGTTCTCGATCTGTTTGTTGGCCTCCTGGCTAAGCGCCTCATACTCAGCTGCTTTTCTCTCCAATGCATCTTTCTGCGACATGAGACTCGCCTTGGTGTTGTCCAGGTCCTTTATCTTCTTCTGGAGTTCATTGTTCTGCTGGTTGAGGTTGTTCTCCTTCTGTTTCAGCCTGTTCTCCGTATCCTTGATCTGGGCGTTCTTGTCGTTCACGAACTTCTCGTGCTCGCTCTTCAGCTGGAGGAACTTTTCCTTTGCCTGCAGGATTTTCTCCTTTTTCAGGTTCTCAGCTTCGAGCTCGGCTTTCTCCAGGATGCTGTCCCTCCTGCCCTTCATCACTATTCTGTGAACCATTATGTAGACGGCGATGCCGAAAGCGGCTGCCACCAATGCTGTTGTAATCAAAATGACAATGTTCATAATATATATGTTGTTTTTGTTCTTTCAATGCTGCCCGTACACAAATAACCGGACATGTCGTTCCAATGTCTAGAAGCGTCATGTCCGGATAGTGTCCTATAATAAAAAGCCGTCAGCCGGTCTGTCAGAAAAATCTTAAATGATAAGATTTGAGCTCCGTGCCGGTTCAGTAATCCTACGTTCCGCCGAGACGGAATCCCACTTAGGTACTTAGGCCTGCGCATCCCCGGCTCGAGATAACCCGGTTCCGTAGAACGTGTTGTTTTCAGCGAGTGGTGGCTGGCGGCTGATTATCAATATTTTCAAGATAAGTATCTGTCTGTTTCTCAAGCATTTCCACTTCCTTGCCCATCGCCTCGATCTTTCTCATCAATGACAGCCTTCCCCTGCTTTCGGTCAATGCCACGAATGACAGCAGTTCAGCAAGCTCCTTTCCCGGATACTTGTCCGTATAGATTGAGAGCATCTTGTTCACGGACGCGGCGGCCAGTCTGTATATCTCCTCGTCTTCCGGGGAATTCGCAGACAGCTCGTACTTCTTTCCGCTGATGCTTATCGTAATCTTCTGCCCCATAGCTATTTTTCCAATAAGGAGATGCATCTGTCTATCTCCGTGATCAACCTGTCAATCTTCTCCTTCGCGGCATCTCCGCTTCCTGCAGGCGCTGTAAAAGCCTCGGTCAGCTTGAGATTATCTACTTGTCTTTCCAAATCCGCAATCTGCTTCTTATATGAATCAATCTCCTCATCCCGCTGCCGCAGTTCGAGGACAAGCCTCTCTTTCTGCTGTCTCTCGCCCTCATAAAGGGCAATGAGTCTTTCGATATTTTTTCTTATATCTTCAAGCATCTGCGATGAGTCCTTTTTTTCATATATCGCAAAATTAACTAAATTTTTGTACAAAATACCTACCC
>OKWH01000309.1_pt1 | contig 20311 bp, 18 predicted proteins | sample 1607021 | NCBI WGS metagenome assembly OKWH01 (sample SAMN04414076, study PRJEB24778) | human gut metagenome | material: faecal | host: Homo sapiens | reverse complement strand
TTGTTCCGGTGTTTTTGGAAGCCAGAATGTGTTCGGTATATTGGTCAGTCGCATGCTGGCCAGTTCATTCGTCGCCCCTGGCTGTTACGGCAATTCGCTTCGTCACGTCCTGCGCAGAACCTGGATTATAGGCAAAATTGCCCTACACATTGGTCGCCAGTTCGTCCACTCTCTTATAAAACGGAGTCGGCCGTTCTCTCTGCCCGCCGCCGACAACCTGCACTCGGGAAATCTTATAGCTGTTCATCGCATAAACGCATTTACATTGTCCGCACTGACACGGGCAACAATGTTATTGGACAGCATTCTGAAACGCAGCAGCGGATTTACCATATCGGAATATTCGCCTTTTCTAGACAAAACGGAAAGCTTGACATCATTGACATCAAGTTCCGGCAAAATTGTTCCGGAATTGAGCATGCAGATAATCAGACGTTTCCGGCCGTCTTTGGCAGCATAATATCCGACCCGGCCGAAATCTTTGATTTCGCCGTAGGAAAAATCGCACCACTGCGGCTTTTCCTCTTCAGACATTTTTCCGCCCAGACGCTTAACCGCAATCTCCAGAGCGCGGTCAACGCGGTCGGCAAAAAGCCAGTCGTTGTTGTCCAACAGCCTGTCAAGATGAATAACCCCTTTGCCGTCAATATGCAGATAAAATGTATTTGCATACAGACAACGCTGGAAACGTCGGTGAGAACTTGCACAGTTTCTGGCTTCGCCGAGCAGGGCCACAAAATATTTTGCCCCGCGCAGAGGCGTTCTGGAAACCAGCACGTCTTCCATATATTCGTCCGGCCCGATCTGATAAGCGCCGACGTCTTTGGTCGCCGAAACGACAATCTGAATCGGACCTTCCTGAACATATTCGGGATTATACTCAATAAAACGGTCAAAATGCCCGACCAGAAACCTGACTTTTTCATAAGGTTTCATGCGGTTTTCCCAAAAACGTTTGGCCTTTGTTTCTGCAACACCTTCAGCGGCTGACAATGTCAGGTCTGAAATGATAACTTTCTTTTCCATGATTTTTCAATTTAAATTAAACTATAGTAATACTCTCGCATATTCTTAATATCAATCGACCCGCAAAATACCACTCTGGACAAATTTTGTCAATATTCATAAGCCGTCAAATTTATTTAAAACAAACGACAGGTCTGCCCCTTAGGACAAACCTGTCGTAACAAATTATCCGCGCATGGCAACCGGGGTTTTGAAAACCGCCTTTGCCGCAACGATTCTGCCGTCAACAACTACCCATTCGCCGGCATCGGCCATAAACGAATGTCCGGGCAGATCATAACGGATCATTTCAGAATTTTCTTTCAGCACAAATTCCGGAAAACGGCTGTGTTTGCCGCTGAAAGCCCGGACATAAACGGCATAAGTTTTCTTCCTGTTGTCGGGAATCAGAAAATTCATGCAGCTGTAAACAAAATTCCGATACCGGTTTTCAGTCAGAATTCCGTGATAGTAATACACGAAACAAACGCCCAATCCGGTTACGCCTTCCCCACAGACGCAAAAAGGCGAAACCGTCACTTTGCCGCTGCCGGGATTTTCAATCAGGAAAAAACGGCCTATTTGCACGTCGTCTTCCTTTACAATTATGCCAAGCCGTTCAAGCTGAACGTTGGCATCTTTTTTGGAGAGAAGATTTTCCTTCATACTATAAAAATTAAAACGTTATAAAAATATGGTAAAGCCTGAGGCTTAAAATGTTTTCAAAAAACAAAATACTCCTAAAAAATATATTAACTATGGCTGTAAATGTAATCAAAGATCAGTTTTTGTCAATATCATCTGACAACTTATCCGGCTTTTCGGGTGCGATTTTAACAAAAATAATCCCCTCACGCGGTACATAACTGCATTTTTTGCCTTTTTCCCAACGACAGCTGCCTGTATCCAAATGCGGATACAGATAACTGTCAAACAGTTTAAACCTGCTCAGCGGAAACGGCACCGCCCGAATTATTGACCAGTGGTCGCCGCAGTCTTTGTTTTCAAAGCGAATTATTGAGGCCGTGTTCGGCGCCGTCAGATATTTGGCGATGACTCTGGTCGCCCGTTCAAGCGGCATGTCCATCCATGTAAACGGCCGCTTATAGAACAACCGCAGCCGATAATGCTCATACATGTACTTACAGGCCTGTTCCAAATACATCTGCATAATTTCAAAAGAAGAGCCATGATAGAGAACCTCTTCAAACAGCCCTTTGTCCAGCAGAAACTGCATCATATGCTGATAAAACGCGCAGCCCTCCTTAAAGCTGAAAATATGATATTTGCGCCCGGCATAACGACATGCGTTGATAACGGCATAAATGCCGCAGAAAAAATCGACATTTCCCTGGTTATACGGTTTCATTTCACACCTCACCTGTATTTGAACAAATACATATACCACGAACCTTAAAAAACAATAAAAAAAGACGCCCCGAAACCTCTTTTCGCCCTCATACAATAATCGTTTCACGCGGCAAAGCTAAAGCCATATCGGAAAAGCCTGAACCTGGCTTTTTCCAAACTCAGGAAAATACGCAAAACAATAAAAAGAGAAGAGAAAAAACAAAAGCCGATATACGAGGATTATAATAAGAAAAAGCCTTTTAGGCGACAGGCGCGTACATCAACGTACGTAACTTAGCCTAAAAGGACTTATTTTTTTACACAAAAAACTCTGGAGAATGAGCGGAATAATAAGAAAAAAGAGGGCGGAAAATTTTAGTGTAGACAAACCTACATGAATTTTCCGCCTCTCGTACTTTCTGTATTAGTCAGCCATTATACAGAGTTTTTTAAGCTGACTTTTTGCAACAGCAGGAACTATTGCACTCTTCCTTTTTGTCGTTCTTGTGGCGAACGGCAGCCTGGGCAGCAGCCAGACGGGCAACCGGTACGCGGAACGGCGAGCAGGAAACATAGTTCATGCCGCAGGTCTGGAAGAAGTCGATGGACGCCGGATCACCGCCGTGCTCACCACAAACGCCAAGCCAGATTTTCGGATTGGAGCTGCGGGCTTTTTCGCAGGCCAGTTTAACCAGACAGCCGACACCTTCAACATCAATTGAAGCGAACGGATCGGCAACATAAACGCCGCGGGCGCGATATTCGTCCAGAATGGCGCCGGTATCGTCACGGCTCATACCCAGAGTGGTCTGGGTCAGGTCGTTGGTACCGAAACCGAAGAACGCGGCAGACTGGGCAATTTCTTCAGCCATCAGTGCAGCTCTCGGCAATTCAATCATCGTGCCGACCAGGTAGTCAATCTTCTTGCCTTTTTCAGCGAAGACTTTTTCGGCGGTCGCATCGATAACGGCTTTAACGATATCCAGTTCTTTCTTGGAACCGATTAACGGAACTTCGATTTCCGGAGTAACTTTAATGCCGGCATCCTGGCATTCCAGAGCAGCCTCCAGAATAGCGCGGGTCTGCATTTCGCAGATTTCCGGATAGGTAATCGGCAGACGGCAGCCACGATGGCCAAGCATCGGGTTGGCTTCATGCAGAGCATTGGCGCGATTCTTTACCTGCTGCAGGGTCATGCCCATCTTGTCGGCCAGTTCCTGCATTTCGGCATCGGTATGCGGCAGGAATTCGTGAAGCGGCGGATCCAGCAGACGAATAACGACCGGCATGCCTTCCATAATCTTGAACAGGTCTTTGAAGTCCTGTTTCTGATAAGGCAGCAGACGAGCCAGAGCGGCGCGGCGGCCTTCTTCGTTCTCGGACAGAATCATAGCGCGCATGTCCGGAATACGTTCAGCGTCAAAGAACATGTGCTCCGTACGGGCCAGACCGATACCCTGAGCACCGAAATCGCGAGCCGTCTGAGCGTCTTTCGGCGTCTCGGCGTTGGCGCGGACTTCCATGGTGCGGATTTCGTCAACCCAACCCATCAGTTTGCCGAAATTACCGGTGTTGGTATCGGCTTTGACCGTCGGAACCTGACCCTCGATAATCTGGCCTTTGGCACCGTCCAGAGATACCCAGTCGCCTTCTTTGACAACGGCACCGGACTTAGTGGTCATGGTCTTGTCTTTGTAGCTGATGACAATGTCATGCGAACCGGAAACGCAGGGGGTACCCATACCGCGGGCAACAACGGCCGCGTGAGAGGTCATGCCGCCGCGGGCAGTGATAACACCCTGAGAAGCGTGCATACCGCCGATGTCTTCCGGAGAAGTTTCGTTGCGGATAAGAATAACTTTTTCGCCCTTAGCAGCCCAGGCTTCGGCATCTTCGGCATTGAAGACAGCACGGCCGACGGCAGCGCCCGGAGAAGCCGGCAAACCGGTAGCGATAACTTTCTTCGGAGCCTTCGGGTCAAGCATCGGGTGCAACAGCTGGTCAAGCTGGTCGGCACCAACGCGCATAATGGCTTCTTCTTTGTTCAGCAGGCCTTCTTCGACCATTTCGACGGCCATGCGGACAGCGGCCTGGGCGGTACGTTTGCCGTTACGGCACTGCAACATCCAGAGTTTGCCGTGTTCAATGGTAAATTCCATATCCTGCATGTCTTTGTAGTGGGCTTCGAGGTTGTTGCGAACGTCAACCAGCTCTTTGTACAGGTGCGGCCATTTTTCTTCCAGAGAAGTACCGTCGCCCTTGGAAGCCATCGGCTGCGGCGTACGGATACCGGCCACAACGTCTTCGCCCTGAGCGTTAATCAGATATTCGCCATAGTAAACGTTCTCGCCGGTAGCGGGGTCGCGGGAGAAGCATACGCCGGTAGCGCAGTCGTCGCCGGCATTGCCGAAGACCATGGTCTGTACGTTAACAGCCGTACCCCAGTCGCCCGGAATATTGTTCAATTTGCGGTAAGTAATGGCGCGGTCGACCATCCAGGAGCCGAAAACGGCGCCGATGCCGGCCCACAACTGTTCCCACGGATCCTGCGGAACAACCTTGCCCAGTTTCTGACCGATTTCCTTATATTCCTTAACCAGTTCTTTCAGGTCTTCGGCGGTCAGGTCGGTATCAGACTTGTAGCCCTTGGACTTTTTCATGTTTTCCAGAGCTTCTTCGTAAAGGTCGAGGTCAGCGCCCAGAACCACGTCGGAGAACATCTGCAGGAAACGGCGGTAAGAGTCATATGCAAAACGCTCCGAACCGGAAGCCTTAGCCAGAGCCTTGACGGTTTCGTCATTCAGGCCAAGGTTCAGAACGGTGTCCATCATGCCCGGCATGGAAACGCGGGCGCCGGAACGAACCGAGAACAACAACGGGTTATTGGCATCGGCAAATTTTTTGCCCATGATTTTTTCGACACCGGCAACGGCTTCCTTAACCTGTTCTTTCAGGTCTGCCGGATAGGTGTGATTATTGTTGTAATAATAAGTGCAAACTTCGGTTGTTACAGTAAATCCGGGAGGTACGGGCAAACCAACGACATTCATTTCTGCCAGGTTGGCACCTTTACCGCCGAGGAGATTTCTCATGCTGGCATCGCCTTCGGCTTTGCCGTCACCAAATGTATAAACCCATTTAGTCATTGTTGTTTCAGCTCCTATAGCTATATTGTTAAAACATGGCCAAACGCCCCGAAAGGCGCAGGCCGATTCTTTGAACTGTTTGCGAATCTATAACATATCGATTGATTCTTCAAGAAAAATATTAGTTTTTCAGACTTATCCCTCTACCCGTCCTTTCCGCCATATTCGGGCTTTCTTTTATTTGTCATTCCCTGCTTTCTTCTCTTATTGTCATTCCCTGCTTTCTTCTCTTATTGTCATTCCCATGCTTTTTTTATTGTCATTCCCCGGCTTGAGCGGGGAATCTATAAAATACAAGGCACAGTCTTACGATATGTACGCAAAAAGCAGCGCGCTTCAACAAAGGTTTTTGCCGCAGCCGGTAATGCGGTCAAGCTGGCAACAGCTTGTCATGTTCGGGCTTTCTCTTATTTATTGTCATGTTCGGGCTTGTCCCGGACATCTCCCCCGGCGTCATCCCCGGGTTTACCCTACCTCTGATGTCATCCCTGGGTTTAACCCGGGGATCTTCCGGCTTTCCCTGCCAAAACCGGAAATGGCAGTATTTTTTTTCGTCATCCTCGGGCAAGCGCAGCGCGTTCCGGGGATCTCTGGATATTCGGGTCAAGCCCGAATATGACAGAAGAGAGAGAAAAAAAGCCCAAATGCCACAAAACAGCTTTCCGAGTCGGACATCTCCGGAAAATTCGCGCCGAAATACAAAAAACACTCCGATTCGTTTCTTTTTGAGTCCGGGATTCTGCTAAATTTGTGCAACCATCAGCTGCGCGGATTCATTTTGTTTCAAAAAAGTCTTAAAATTCACAAACTTACGTCATCGGCGGCGACTCCCTGAAAATAACCGATTTTGTCCAAACTTGGACATTTTAAACATTGTTACACTTTTGTTAAAACGATAAAAATCAAAGAGATTCATATGGTTTTTATTGTTTTTTAATCAATTTTGTGCTATTCTAAAATTCGACAAATAAGGATTATGTTAGATTACAATGGCCAGTTATTTTAAAAGAATAAAAGGATTCATAAAATTTAGGTTAGACCAAAGGGTTATCAGCTGAATTTGAATCTCCATCTCTGACATAATTTTTCAAATAAAACTTCCCGAAACCCATATTTCCCGAAGTTCCCTCCAAAGAAAATAATAAAAGTAATAACAATAAAAAAACAAAAATCATGAGAACAATGAAAAATTTCGCAGCTGCGGCATTAGTAATGTTGCTCTGCACAGTAGTTTTTGGTGCAATGTTTACTTCTTGCACTAACAGTGAAGATGGTATGCCGACATTCACGGCTTCCCAGAAAACCATCGAGGTTATCATCGAGAAAAAAGATACCATCTGGTATCCCGTTCACGACACATTAACTGTCGAGGTAATCAAAAAGGAAGGCATCAAAGCTGACGGCAATCCAGAGCTCTACTTCAAAGATGAAGAACACTACACTTCATACTATCCCATCATTGAAGATGGTATAAGCAAAGAAGTACGCACCGACCTGAATGTCAGAGCTTCAATCGCTGACTGTGATCACGATATTATCGTGGTTCCTGACAGCATTATCGGAGCTCCGAGTTTCTCAGCTACCAGAGCCACTCGTTCTTACCAAAGCGGAGACTTCACTAAAATGGAGTTTAGCGCTGGTTGGAACTACAACTTTGGCAGTTTCTCAGAAACCATCAATACCGTACACGAAAAAGCATGGTATAAAGGTTGGGAGATGAAATCCAGCTATTGGTTAGGCAATTTCAAGGGTGTTCGTTACGGAGAAAAGGGCGAAGCTTACACTCATGAAGGCATCGAAGGTAAACTTTATACCAACACTCTCGTGTGGGAATTTGTTTACAATGAAGATGACGTTCGTGAGTTTACAAAAACCCACAAATTTTTCGTAGCCAATAACACCATTGAGCCGGATCCCGAAGCTACGGAAATGTTTGGAAAGAACTTCACGTTCAAAACCACATCTGACAATACTGCCGAAACAGCATTCGAAATGTGGCAAAAATTGAACAACGGTAAGGAAGAAAAACTTTCTGATGTTTCTGCAACACTACGCTTCTGGTTGGTTAATGCCGAAGGCGTTATCGTTGATTTGAAAGACGATGAAGCTTTTGCTTTAACAGACTTAGAAGCGGTTGCCGGTTCCAAAGAAAAAGTTGGCGACCCGAGATTGGTAGGATCCATTTCCATTCAGGAGTACGTAACAACTTACACAACCAAGACCGACAAGTCTTCAAGTGTATTTTACGCACACACTGAAGAGGCCACTTATATTGTGCCTCAGGGAATGGGAGAAAATATACAGTTCTTGAGCAAAGATTTCTCATTCCGCGACAGCGGCACAACCGAACTGACCGACATGGCCGGATACGGTTATGAGCAGAAACACGCTTACTCACGGATTGTTGCGACCTACTATGACCGTAACCTGAACGGCGAAGGAGAAATTATTCTCCGTAAGCTGAAAGGCGAAGAACCAAAACCTGAAAAGAACCTGACAAGAGTAACCGAAAAGAGTTTCGACGGTGACAAAACTTATGTGATTACACGTTATTATGACGACAACACATACAGCGACACCACCGTTGTCAACAACTACGGTTATGCAAGCAAAATCATCATGCCTAAACTGGACAGACTGTATCGCGACAACACCAATTTTGGCAACCCGACAATTGCTAAGAAAGGCAACGCAACAAAAGTTGGTTCATCTACAAAGCATGAAGGTTTAACTTTCCAAACCATGTCTCAGGATATGACCGCTTCTTATAACGGCCATGCTCACGAGATTGAACTCCAGTATACAGCTTTGACTTATACTGAAGGCGGAAAGAGCTGCAACTTGACAGTTCCGATGTGGGTTCTGGAACATTCTAAGACTTCTCTGGGCAATGTACGTGAAGAAAAAGAGAACAACCACAACTACGAGGTTACTCCGGTATCTTTCATTTACAACGCTGCTTTCGGTAAAAATGCTGCTTCGGCACACAACACCGATACTGAAGTTTGGAATGACAAAGGTGAAGAGGCCAGCCAAAAAGGAACTATAGGCAAAAACTTCGGTTTCGATTACGTAAATCCGACCACCTCTTATACTTATGCTACTTTCTATGCCATCATGTCTGACGGCACTGAAAAGGAACTGGGTACTGACGGTGTTCAGATTTTCAATTCTATCGAAGCTCCGGCCGGCCAAAACATTGACACTGACAACTTCAACGTTTCAGACGCCAATGCAGTTGAAGGATCCAAGCAACTTGTAAGCACCCGCGAGGCTGCCGGCAAGTATGGTAAGTTTATTGTCAAGAAGTACAAAACAACTTATACAACAAAGACTAACAAAGCCCAAGTTGTATTTGCTGCTTATCATGAAGAAGCTGAATTTGTTCCGACTATCGGCGACAGCTTTGCCATGACTTCTAAGACATACAGCTTTACTGACCTTGGACATTCAAGCCTTGTTGACCTCGGCCGCAACAACGGAAAGAACGGTATGATGTATAAGAGCCAAATCTCTGCAACATTCAACGACCGCTCAACCGACGCCAGCGCAGAAGTCAGCCTTTGGGTCGTTGCTCCTAACCAGTTCGGAATCTCATCTGGAAGCCAGTCTCATACTTGGGATTACAACAATGCCCATCACATTGCCACAATCTTCGTTTACAACATCTATGAAAATGGACAACTTGTAGGCGGCGGATTAAAGGGCTTTATCGATGGCAAAGAAGTAGCCAAGAAGAGCTGGGATGAAGTAAATGCTCCTTCCGGTGTTGCAAGCCTTGCTCAAAAAGCTGACGGAACATGGGTTTTCACTCGCGCATATCAAAGCGGTAATGCCTTTATCTGGAGAAGCATTGAAAAAGCTAACAACAACACCGCCATTACATCAATCGAACTTAACCAAGTTCAGATTGCTGCTCATGGCAAACCGGAAGTCTATATCGCATCTTCTTCCAAGGAGAACGCCGATGGTTCTGTAACAGTATCTTCGGCTGAAGGTTCTGCTACTGCTGCAGCATGGTAACTTACTGTCAGAAATAAGAAAAAAATTTAGCAAAATAATCCTCCCCGGGCATAACAACCGCCCGGGGAACTAACACAACTTTTTATGAAGACTTTCAAATTAGCAGCTGTCGTAGTAGCTATGATTGCTGCAACAACAAATATTAGTGCGCAAGAAAATACCGGCGCAAGTGTTGAATACGATTTTACGGCTGTAACCGAAACAGGCGACACCGCAACAATCGATATGAGTTACATCGATCTGGCTGACGCCTTTGGTGGTAAGCCTTACGATGTACAGTTCAAAGACGGCGAGCCCAAAGCTACCGTCATCACTGGCTGGTCTGTCGGCGTTAAAGGCGGAATTAATTCATATATGGGAGCCCAATACGGTGCTTTCGTACAGAATTACTTCGGCTGGGGGCATATCGCTCTGAACGCCGAAATCAGCGAAAACATGGAGATCGACAAAGATCTGAACCAAAAGTTCCGGTCTTTGGGCGCATCTGTGGACTTCGCCATTACCCTGGCGCACTTTGGCGGCAAGAAAAACGTAAATACAACGGGCATGACTAGCTACCAGGCTAAGAAGGCTCTCCGTAACGAAAAGTACGGGAGGTTGTGGAGAATTTACGCAGGACCGAGTGTAGGTTACCAATATTGTAAAAATACGACACATTTTACCTACACCGACCCGGATCCAGACGTTGATGTCCCGGGCACTGTTGACTTTCCGTCCGTCAAAGACGGCTCATCCGTGAAGTATGGTGCTGTCATAGGTCTCGAAAAAAGATTCTTTGGCAGTATTACCAAGGTTTCACTAGAAGGAAGATGCGAAAGCTATTCTTTCAAAAGTTACGGGAAGAGTTATCAACCCGTATACGGAAGTGTAACAGTCAAGATTGAATTCGGCCTCGGTCGGCGCCCCAATAAGGGTCGCTTCTAAAAGCCAATAATATTATTATAATAATATAGAAAGGGTGGCGGGTTTACCTGCCGCCCTTTCCCTTTTTAAAATCCCCCCTATCGTCATCCTCTGGCCAATTCCGGCCAAGCGTTTCTGTCATCCCCGGATTTAGTCCGGGGATCTAGAAACGCTTAGCCGCTTGGATTTCCCGCTCAAGCCGGGGAATGACAAAGGAAAGAAAAAGTGCACGGAAATGACAGAAAAAAGTTACCTTCAGATATAACCGGAAATTCCCGAAATAAGCCGAACACTTACCCTAATTACCGAGTCGCAAAATCTTTTGCCGAGTCGCGACTGCAAACGGCTCAAACCGGCTTTTTTCAACTCATCTGCCTGAAATATCAGCTTTATTAATCACATTTTAAGACATTTTGGCTAGATTTAAGCATAAAGTATGAATTTTAGACTTGCGTAATTAAACAAATTATTGTATAAATTTGGACAAAATAGACTTTTTCAGCTAAATTTATTTGGAGTGAACGAATGAGCAAAAAACTTTTATCGGCATTTACGGCCTTTGTCATGTCTATGAGTCTGGCCGCGTCTGCCTCTGCCGAATGCGACGGTTTTTATATGGGCGTCCGCGGCGGTATCGTTAACCATAACGTCGGCGATTCCGACGAAGCCCTCGGCGACAGACTGGAAGTAGACGACAATGCCTGGATGGCCGGCGTCGCTCTCGGCTACCGCTATACTTATTTCCGCGCCGAGCTCGAATATACCTGGCGTGAAGAAACCGACAAGGCCACCGGCGAAATTGACGCCAGAAACCATTCGAATTTTCAGACCATGTCTTACATGTTAAACGTTTATGCCGATTTGACCCCCTACTCGATGTTTACGCCCTATGTCATGGCCGGTATCGGTATGACCAACATTCAGTACGAATTTCAGGGTTTCGGGCGCCGTTCCGTCAAATATGAAGAAGACAACTTTACCTGGGCCGTCGGCGGCGGTCTCTCGGCCAAGCTGACCAACCGTATCAACATTGACGTCGGTTACCGTTTCTTGCACATGGGCGAAATTGAAAAAGCTTCGGTTCGCGCTCACGAAGTCTACGGCGGTATCCGCTACGTCTTCTAAGCCAAGCCCTTTCCCCAAACAAAAAGCTCTTCTCCCCGAAGAGCTTTTTTATTTCTGCTACACCTGGCGCAGTATGGGGAGCAGCTCCGGTGAAGCTGCGAGCCGGCTGCGGTGCAGTCCTGTTGGCGAGCGGTTGAGCGACAGCAAAAACCGCGAGACTTACAGAACAAACTCGGCACGTATGGGGAGCAGCTCCGGTGAAGCCGAAGCATGACCGACTATTTAGCCAAAATTGTGCTTGCATTTCCGTCATCCTCGGGCAGCACATAGTGCCAACGCCGGGGATATATAGATTCCCTGCTCAAGTACTCGCTCTGTCATTGCCGGACTTGATCCGGCAATCTAAGGATTCCCAAGTCAAACCGGGAAATGACGAAAAAAACCGGCAATGACAGAACAAATATTTTATTTAAAGGAGTGAACCAACGACCCGGCCAACATATACCACCCGTCAACCAGAACAAAGAAAATAACCTTGAAAGGCAAAGCCAAAACCGTTGGCGGCAGCATCATCATACCCATCGACATCAGCACCGAAGCGATAACCATATCAATAATCAGAAACGGCACGAAAATCAAAAAGCCGATTTCAAACGCGCGGCGCAGTTCGCTGATCATAAACGCAGGAATGGCAACTTTCAGCGGCGTTTCCGCAACCGTTTCGGCCGGCTTTTCCTTAGCCAGATCGGTAAACAGCAGCAAGTCTTTTTCCCGGGTATTCCGAATCATAAATTCCTTAGTCGGCTCCACCGCCTTTACCAGTCCCTCGATAATGTCGACTTTCTCTTCATACATCGGCTTAATGCCCTCTTCCCAGGACTTTTCAAACGTCGGCGCCATAATGAACATGGTCAGGAACAAAGCCAGCGAGAGCAGCACCATATTCGGCGGCGTCGAGTTGGTCGCCAGCGCGCTGCGCGTAATCGAAAAAACGACGACAATACGCGTAAACGACGTCATCATTACCAGCAGGCTCGGCGCAATCGACAACACCGTAATCAGCAGAATAAGGTTAAAAATCCTTGCCGTTGCCGAACCGCTCGGCTGATCCTGAATATTCAGACTGAGCGTCTGCGCCTCTGCCGGAAAACTGAAATACAGCAGCGCCGCCGCAAGAACAAAACCAAAAAGAAAAAATTTCCTAGACATTATTTTTGAGCCTTCTTAAGCGGAACAGTTTCAATCAGCAAATTCTGCGCCGCACCGAGCAAAACCAAATGCTCGTCTTTGTCTTTTCGGAACAAAACAAGCGTATTCCGCGCGTCCAGACGGCGGACCTCCAGAACCTGCAATCGCTGCTGTTCGCCAAGTTTGCGCATAAAACGGCTTTTTGCGCCGTGCAGCTGGCAGTACCTGACCGCCCACAGCGTCAGGAACATCAGTCCCAACACAAAAGCCAGCGAAAGCATGGCTTTCAAAATCATCATACCTTCCATATTATCGTCCGTCCGGTCGCTGTTATCTTTTCTGCGCTGATTATACGGGGCTTCGCCGCCAAAAGTCAATCGCCGCCGCCGTGTCTGTTGATATGTAAAGCGCGGGACTGGAAGAAGAAAAAACAATATGTTAGAGATAAACCTATGAAAGAGGAAAAAAACAAAATATCCGACGAACGCAAAACCATGGGGCTGTCGTCGCTGTCAAAAACCATTCTGCCTTTCGCCAGACAGATTTTGGGAAGCAGGGGCTTTGTCGAAGTCGACATCTTGGCCGGCTGGCACGAAATCGTCGGCGAAGAGCTGGCCGAATTCTGCCTGCCGCAGAAAATTGACTTTCCCCGCGGACAGAAAAGCAACGGTACCCTGTACTTAAACGTCGCTTCCGGCGCTTTTGCGCTCGAAATCCAGCACCGAGAAAAATTTATTCTTGAAAAAATCAACACCCGTTTCGGATATCAGGCGGTAGCCAAAATAAAAATCGTCCAAAACAGCAGCCTGACGCTTGAAAAACTGGATAAAATAAAGAAAGAGGAACGTTCCGAAACTCTTGTAAGCCCCGAAGAGGAAAATTATATTAATAACCTGGCGGAAGACCTAAACCATTCCGAACTTAAGGAAATATTAGTAAAATTAGGTAAAAGTGTATTTAATGACAACAAAAGAGAGAATAAGAAAAAATGAAATTTGAAGATACAATAAAAAAAATCAGCGGCTTTGTCGCCGGACTGCTCATTTTTTTCATTGGCGCCGGAATGTATCTGAACCTCAAGGGCTTCATTATGAGTCCCGACGGACACCCGGTTTTGGTTAAAGAAGCCCGCGCTGCCGCAAACCCGAAGGAAGCCGACGGCCTGGCACAGAAAATCGCTGCCAATGTCAACGTAATCCTCCCCAAGGGGCACCCTGTCGGCAGCAAAGACGCGCCGATTTCAATTTACGAATATTCCTCTTTCGGCTGCTATCACTGCTCCGATTTTCACCTCGAAACCCTGCCCAAACTTCAAAAAGACTTTATTAACAGCGGCAAGGTCAAACTCGTCTTCGTCGACTTCCCGCTCGACAGCAAATCAATGATGGCCGCCATGATCGCCGACTGCATGCCGGAGAAAAACTATCATGAATTTATCAAACTCCTGTTCAAAAAACAACGCGACTGGGGACTTTCGCTCCGCACCGAAAAACTGTTGGCCGAATACGCGTCGCTGAACGGTCTGAGCAAGGAAGAAGTCGCCAAATGCCTCAAAAACGAAAAGCTGGCTCAGAACATAATTGAAGAACGCCAGCAGGCCATAGAGAAGCTTAATGTTCAGGGAACGCCGGCGCTGCTCGTTGTCAGCAAGGACGGCAAAGAAGTCATTCACGGTGCCCCAGACTATGACCTGCTCAAGGCTTTTTTGGAAAAAAAGCTTGCAAATAAATAACAAAGCCGCCTTTTTTTAATAAGTCGGTAACAATTTATGAGTATAGTAGGTACAGATGAAAAAGATTCCCGATGACCTGAAATCGTTGGAAGAACGCATAAACAAACAAAGAGCGGTTGAAAAAGCCGCGCGGAAAGACCGTCCGGAATCAGAGTTTGCCTATGCGACCAAAACCGGATTCCGGGTCGGAACCGAACTGGTTTCGGGCGTACTGGTCGGGGCCGCTCTGGGCTACTTTTTGGACAAACTGTTCGACACGCAGCCCGTTCTGCTCATTGTTTGCCTGTTTTTCGGCGGTGCCGCGGGATTCTTAAACGTATACCGTTTTGTCAAAAACGAGGACCGGAGCAAGGAGTAAATCAGTCGTGTCTAACCCAATGGAACAATTTACGATTAAGCCGATTATTCCCATCGAAGTCGGCGGCGTGGACATCTCTTTTACCAACTCCAGCCTGTTTATGGTTCTGGCGGTTGTCGTTTCCACGCTCGTTTTCGGCCTCTGCCTGCGCAAAAGAACCATCGTTCCCTCGGTCGCTCAGTCGGTACCGGAAACCGTTTACGAATTTGTCGCCTCTCTGCTGAAAGAAAACGTCGGCGTTGAAGGGCTGAAATACTTTTCGTTTATCTTTACGGTTTTTCTGTTTGTCGCTTTCGGCAACCTGCTCGGCCTGTTCCCCTACGCCTTTACCTTTACGTCGCATCTGGCCGCCGTCGGGGGACTGTCCGTCATCGCGCTGCTGTTCAACATCTGCATCGGTATCAGGAAAAAGAAATGGGGCTATCTCCGTACCTTTCTGCCCAAAGGAATTCCGGCCGCTCTGGCACCCCTGATTGTCCCGATTGAAATGATATCTTTCCTTTCCAAACCGTTCAGCCTGACCGTCCGTCTTGTCGCCAACATGACCGTCGGCCACATTATGCTGAAAATCATCGCCGGCTTTATTGTCGCTCTCGGTATCGGCGGCATTGTCCCGCTGGCGTTCGACGGCTGCATCATTGTCTTTGAAATTTTCATTGCCTTGCTGCAAGCGTTTATTTATACGGTTCTGAGCTGTATTTATCTGGGCGACGCCCTGCACAGCCACTAAGGATTAAGTTTTGGCCGCGTGCCGAATATAATTATGTCGAATAAAAAACACAACAACCGAAGTTTGGATATTGCGCTTAATACGCCGCAAGTCTTTCCGTCGTGTACAATGAAGTACATAAGGAAAAAACTTGCAAGCAGTAAGCCGATAAACAAACTTCCCCGAACAAAAGGAAAAATAAATGGAACCTATGGCTTATATCGGCGCCGGTATGTGCGCTTTGTCAATGACTGTCGCTGCTTGGGGTGTGTCTCAGGTCTGGACAACGATTATTTCAACCGTCGGCCGCAACCCGCAGGTAAAAAAAGACGTAGACATCTACGGCTGGGCAGGTTTTGCAGCGGTTGAGGCTATTGCTTTGTACGCTTTGGTTATTGCTCTGGTAATGCTCACGGGTAACTAATAGGTTTCGTCTTGGTCAGAACCGGGACAGGCAAATTCCCCGGTTCTGAAACAGACGGCTGCGCAAAGGATAAACCATGCCTCAGTTAGATACATCGACATTCACTTCCCAGCTGTTCTGGCTGATTGTCTGCTTTTTCAGCATGCTGTTCATCATGTCCCGTTTCATCGTGCCGCGAATTGCCGATATTCTGGAACAAAGACAGCGCAAAATTGACGGCTATCTGAACAAGGCTCACAACATCAGGCTGGAAGCCGAAGAGTCGCTGAAAAAATATCAGGACGCCCTAGCCGAAGCAACTGCCGAAGCCAACAGGTCGCTGGCCGCTACTCAGGCTGAGCTGAATGCCTATATGCAGGCCAAACAGGATGAACTGGCAGCAAAACTCCAAAAGAAAATTGCCGCTGGCGAAGCCGAAATCGCCAAAAGCAAAGAAGAAGCCATGGCCAGAGTCAAAGATATGTCCGAAGAACTGGCGCAGGCCGTTGTTGCCAAAATCGGCTTAACGTCGATTACCGCCAAACAAATTAAAGAAGCCGTAAAAACCGTCGAGGCAGAACAGAAATGACCACCGAAAACATTAATTCCGGCAAAGAAATCATCGACGCCGCCCAAAACGCGGTTATGCAGGCTGCCGATGACGTTTCCGGCATAATTGAGAACACCGCCGAACAACTTCACGGCCACGAGGAAATCTTCTATCAAAGCGCCGAATTCTGGGTCGGCGTAGCTTTCGTTCTGGTCGTCCTGCTGCTGGCCGGACCGGTCGGCAGGCTGGTTCGCTCAATGCTGAACAAACGCATTGACAACATAACCAAACGCATCCACGACGCGGCCGAACTCCGCGACGAAGCGCAGAAACTGCTGGCTGATTATGAAAAAAAATTTCTTAACGCCGATAAGGAAGCACAGGCAATATTAAACAAATCGCAGAAAGAAATCGAATATCTCAAAAAAGAAAACCTCGCCAAACTTGAAGAAGAAATGAAAATTAAGGAAAAAGAGGCCGAAGACCGGATTACCGCATCTAAAGAAAAGGCGGCCAGAGAAATTTCCGATTTGACCAGTGAACTTACCATCAAAACGGTCAAAGCTGCCATTGTCAAAAATTTGGATGCCAAAACACAAAATAAGCTGATTGACGATTCCATCAGCCTGATAACCAGACTGTAAACGGTTTCAAAAGCATTTTCATACAAAAAAAAGACCGGACAATTCCGGTCTTTTTTATCACTCTCCGTTATTCCGCATTAAACGAACATCGTATCCAGCAAATCCTTTGCATAAGCCCGCATCTCCGGATTGCGCATCAATTTGAGCTTAAGGTCGGAATATGCCAAATCCTTGTTAGTGCCGCAGTCAAACCTCATAGCGTCACAAAGAACGCCGCTGAGTTTGACACCGCGCGCCACCGCCAGATTCATGGCGTCGGTCAGATTGATTTCGCCGTTGGAACCTTTGCTGACCTCAGGCAGAATGTCCATAATCACGTTCGGCAGAATATACGGCCCCATGCTGGCGTAGTTTGACGGAACTTCTTCAAGCTTCGGCTTCTCGACCAGGCCTTTGGCATGAACGACCCGGCCGTCGCGAACCGCGCCGACAAGAGCGCCGTAACGGGTCATCTGTTCGCGCGGAAATTCCATGATATTCTCAACCATGCCGCCGTATTCGTCATAAACTTTAAGCAGCTGTTTCAGAATACCGTCGCCGTGAATATTGATATATACGTCATCCGGCCACATTACGATAAAGTCACGGTCGCCGACGATCTCCCTGGCCATCAGAATGGCATGGCCGTTGCCTTTGGGTTCCTTCTGCTCGGCAAAAGAAAACTTCATGCCGTGCGGAATAATGTCCTGAATGACTTTCAGAAGATCAAGCTTGTTTTTTTCTTTTAAATGGTTTTCCAGCCACGGATAAGGTTTGAAATAGGTTTCAAACAAATGTTTGCAGGACTGGTCACTGTAGATGAAAACAATTTCCTTAACCCCGATTTCCGCACAGGCATCAACCGCATACTGAATAATCGGCAGACTGTCGAGGGTAAGAAACCCTTTGTGAAGAGCTTTTGTTGCCGGAAGGTTTCTGGTTGAAAGTCCGGCTACGGGCAAAATACAAACTTCAGGTTTTTTTATCATGTAAAACTCCAATAATACATAATGTTACACAATGCCCAAAATCATATCATAAAAAAACGATTCGACAAGCCAAAAACAACCCTTGCACAACCCTTAAGTCAAAAGAGTCTGATTTTAATCGTCTACCCTGATTATTTTGCCCGAAGCTTTGGAAATTTCGCCCAGTGTCTGCTTCAGCAGAGGCTTTTCGGGCTCAGACGCCGGCTCTGCCGCAACCGTTTTTTCCGTTGTTCCGACCGGCGCCGAAACAACGTTTTCCTCTGCTTTCAAGACCTCCGGAAATGTTCGCCCGACCGGTTCGAGTTTCTGCCATGTCCTGACGCTCCCCGCAGTCGCATTGTCAGTTTCCGCCGCTGTTTCGCCTTCCAGAATTATCGTCGGTTTCTTGACGATTCCGCTCGGCGTTTTGCCGCTGAAATCCAGAACCGGAATATCCTCTTTCATCTTGGCGGCTTCCATCTTTTCAATTTCTTCAATATCGCGCGTTACCGTAATGTCCTCTCCCCGCGCGCCTGAAATTTTGCCGGTGTTTTCCTCCAGCTTTTTCTTGATTTCCTCTTGCTTGAGCTTTTCGTCATAAGCTTTTTCTTCTGCCGACGTAATTTCCTCCGAATACTTGAACAGCGCTTCGATTTTTTCATTCAGCAGTTTCAAATCCTCCGCCGACTGCACCTCCAAGCCGGCAATTTTGGCGGCATAATCTTCCAACTGCCCGAGATCATGACTGTTCTGCATAAAGATATAGTCTTTGACTACCTGCGTATTGACCGCGTCCAGCGCCAGCAGCCTGTCCTCAATTTCTTTTTTCATTTCGATGACCCGGTCGTCCTGTTCTATGTCCAGCATGGTCTTAATCATCGCCAGACGCCGGCCGAAAACGCCGTAGTTGTCACGGTAAGTGTTGACATCCGCTTTCGAGCGGTTGTAATTGTCGACGATTTTGTTGTAGAAACCGTTGATTCTCTTTTTAACGTCCTGCTCATAAACGCCGAGTATTTCGTTTTTAAATCCGGCTGAACGGTCGTCCAGCTGCGAATTTTTCTCACCGAGCGCCTTCGGCAGGCTTTCGTCGAACTCGGGAACCAGTCCCTGAACAATAACCTCGTCCAAACCTTTGCTGACTTCTTTGACCCGGTCGTCAATCTCTTTGTATTTAGCCAGAATATCGGCGTCCGTCGTCATTTTGCGACGCGCTTCCAGTTCCGGAATAACGTCTTTGAACAAACGCTGCTGAATGTTCTTGGCATAATTCTGCTGCTCGTCCATCAGAGCCTTCAGATGTGCCTTGCGGGCATCCTCCGCAGCCTTTTTGTCCGCGGCAACCTTTTCCCAGTGAGCGTCGTAGGTATCGGTAATCGCCTTGACGTCAACGGTCAGAGCCGGCGAAATCATCGGACCGGTCATTGCAAAGCCGAACGGTTTGACCTTGTCGCCGGGAAAAGTTACCGTAAAGCCCGCATCCATGTCCCAGGTGTCCAGACTGCCTTTGTCGGTCATGGACACCGTCCAGCCCGGCGCCTCAAAAACCGCGTTTTCAAAAGTATACTGCGCATTCACGATTTTAACTTTGCCGGCAGCACGCGCAAAGGCCGTTTCGCCTTTTTGCAGATTCTCCTGTACCAGCGCCGCCAGCCCGTCCGAACGGTCGCGTTTTTTCAGGTCTGCATCAACGACGCTTAAATTCCAGCCCTTGACAACCGGCGCTTCAACCGTATAGCTGATGTCTGCACCCAGACCGGTCAGCATTTCTTCTTCGGAAGCGGCGCCGGTATGAAAAGAGGCCTGTGCGGACAAAATTCCCGATTTTATGCCGTACACGCTGCCGCTCCAGCTTTTTTCCGCCATTTTCTGCCCTTGCAGATTAAGTTCGCCCTTCAGATACGGCACATCGACCATACCGAGTTCGGCATTGCCCGAAACCTGTCCGCCGTTGTAATCCGCGGCAAAATTGCCAAGCGTCAACACCCCGTCTTTCAGAACGCCGTTCAGGGCCGCATTTCTGAAATCCTCGTTTTTGTATGTCAGCGACGCAATTTTAAAGTTTCCGTTCAGATCAAACGTTTTGTAAAAATCATAATTGATTTTGCTCTTGTCCAAAAACGGACGGGCAACAAAAGCGGCATTCTCGGCTTCGCCGACGCGGAAATTAACCTTATTTTCCTGACTCGGCGCATCATTGTAAAAAAAGCGCTCCAGTTCAAACTTGTTAACGTCCATCCGAGCCGTAATGTTCGGACGCCCCAGGCTGCGGTCAACAGCCAGCTCGC
>OKWH01000296.1_pt1 | contig 20851 bp, 16 predicted proteins | sample 1607021 | NCBI WGS metagenome assembly OKWH01 (sample SAMN04414076, study PRJEB24778) | human gut metagenome | material: faecal | host: Homo sapiens | reverse complement strand
TCCGTCCGGGAATTACGGGGTGGGGACAGGTAGACGGGCGGAATGATATCAGTTGGAAACGTAAGTTTGAACTGGATGTGTTGTACGTGGATCATATTTCTTTCTGGTTGGACGTGAAGATTATTATGCTAACCATTAAGAAAGTGTTCGTTAGGGAAGGGATCAATAAGGAAGGTAATGCTACCACTGAGGCTTTCAACGGTCATAACTGAAATGAACATCCATCAGATTGTCAATTCTGTTTTCACCTCCAATGCTTATATACTGTCTGTTGAGGGGAAAGATGGGCATGTATTGATAGATATTGGGGATATTGCTCCTATAAAGCTGTGTGTTCAGGAAAAGTGCGGAACGGTACAAGCCTTGTTTCTGACTCATACTCATTACGACCATATTTATGGTATAAAAGATTTATTACGATTGTATCCTGATTGCACAGTTTACACTTCCTCTTTCGGTAAGGAGGCTTTAGGTTCGGATAAACTTAATTTTTCCCGTTATCACAATGATCCTGTAATATGGATGGGAGATAATGTGACGGTTTTACATGAGAATGATAAAGTGGAAATATTTCCGGGAATTTTCGTGGAAGTGTTTGAAACTCCCGGACATGATAAAAGCTGCCTTACCTATAAAGTCGAGAACAATGTTTTCTCGGGTGATTCATATATCCCGGGTGTTAAAGTCATTGCCTCATTCCCTAATAGCGATAGGGAAGATGCACGGATCTCGAAAGAACGTATCATGGAATTAACAAAAGATTGCAGTCTGTATCCCGGTCATGGAAACATTTATGAGTAAATTATCCCGATATCAGGAAAAGATTTATAAAGCCGTTTCCTTTCTTTTTATTCCCCACTATGTGAGGAATCCGGAGTCTGATCATTAAATAATCACATATATATTTATGGATAAAACTATTTATCTCTGCCTTGCCCATATGAGCGAGGAGGGTATTGAACAGAAATATGTAAAAGAAGCCTTCGATACGAACTGGGTGGTTCCTCTTGGTCCTAATGTGAATGCTTTTGAAGAGGATTTGAAACGTTTTGTAGGCGAAGGCAAGGAAGTGGTGGCACTTTCGGCCGGTACGGCGGCAGTACATTTGGCTCTGTTGGCTTGCGGAGTGGGACAGGGTGACGAAGTGATTGTACAAAGCTTCACATTCTGTGCGTCTTTGCATCCGGTCACTTATCTGGGGGCTGTTCCGGTATTTGTGGATTCTGAGAAAGAAACTTGGAACATGTCTCCGGAACTGTTGGAAGAAGCCATCAAGGACCGCATTGCCAAGACTGGAAAAAAGCCAAAAGCTATTGTTCCTGTGGCATTGTACGGCATGCCCTATGACTGTACACGTATCATGGAGATAGCCGATAGGTATGCTATTCCAGTGGTGGAAGATGCTGCCGAAGGTTTTGGCTCCCGTTTTAAGGGACAGGTACTGGGGACGTTCGGCAAGTTCGGGGTGCTGAGCTTTAACGGTAACAAGATGATTACTACCAGTGGCGGTGGTGCGTTGATTTGTAAAGATGCCGAAAGCAAGAATCAAATCATGTGGTATGCCACGCAGGCTCGTGAGGCTTATCCTTATTACCAGCATGAGGCGATAGGGTATAACTATCGCATGAGTAATATATGTGCAGGTATTGGTCGTGGTCAAATGACCGTTGCCGATAAGCATATTGCACATCACCGACATGTGCAGGCTCTCTATAAGGAACTGCTTAAGGATGTGGAGGGGGTATTGCTGCATGAAGCTCCTTCGGCTGATTATGACTCTAATTTCTGGCTTTGTACAATCACTCTGGATTCTTCACTTCGCATCAAAGGGCAGGAAAATGCTTATAAGGATGTTGTCAGGACTGCCGTAGGTGGTGCTGCAGGTGTGATTCATGCCGTAGATTGTGCTACAACAGATTGCCAACCCAACGAGAATGTGGAGGCTTTGCGTGCTTTTATGCTTGGCAAAAAAATAGAGGCACGTCCGGTTTGGAAACCGATGCACAAGCAGCCGGTCTATAAGGATGCTCCGGCTTATATCAATGGGGTATCCGAAGCTATTTTTAAAATCGGTATGTGCCTTCCTGCCGGGCCGTGGGTGACTGATGAAGATGTATATTATATCGTGGAGTGTATAAAAGAGGCTATAGTAAAATAATAGATGAAAATACAGCTTTTTTAACTACGACCTTGACAACGCTGTCGGTTGCCAATACGTTTGTCAATGCGGATTTCATCTATACCGTTGTCTGTTCCGTTCTAGTCTTCTGCTTCTTCAATTTCTGCAAGCGTGCCAAATATTCACCGCCTGATGCTTCATGAGAATATCGGACTACCGCATCGCAAACATCTTATCAGATTATGGCGAATGAGCTGAAGATTCCCCATATCATAGTATCTTTGACCTATATGGCAGTACAGGCAATCATCATCGTAGGATATCTTGATTAAGTTGGCTTGCCTAATCTGTCAGCTTGTAAATCAATACTTTATGAACTTATCTCAGAAAACAGCTTCAGCGAGGCTGTTTTCTTTGTTTGCAGGCAAATATATCCTCACCTTTGCATTGTTGATCAACAAAAGGAGATTAAAAACCATGTTGAATTAAAAATGTAAAAAGGAGAAAGATAGTATGCCTTTATTTTATTATGCAAGACAGTCGTCTCTGGCGACGAAAGAAGGTGCCAAACTTTGGCATCTGAGTTTGAAGAAAGTGGGAAGGGCCGTGGATGCGCAACAGCTGGCTGAGGTGATTGCCGAGAAGTCTTCATTGACTCCGGGTGACGTACATAATGTAATCCGTAACCTGATGACGGTAATGAGGAGCCAGTTGCTGAACAGCCGTACGGTGCGTCTGGATGGCCTGGGCACATTCACCATGAAGGCCCGTACGCGAGGTAAGGGAGTGGTCAAATCTGAAGACGTGAATCCCAATCAGGTGACTGCTTTGCGCTGCCAGTTTACTCCGGAATACACGCGCCCGGCTGCCATCGGCACTACGCGTGCCCTGCTCCAGGGTGTGGAGTTTGAGAAATGGATGGGAGTGGTTACGGACGGTAAGGATGATGCCGGTGATGGTGGTAATTCCGGTGGCGGTTCCGACGGTGACCAGGGAGAGAACCCATTAGGATAAGATGTATTTACTAATTTTGAAAGATTAAGACTATGAAAAAGAACGTTTGGGACAAGATTTTGAAGGTAGTGATAGCTGTTGCTTCCGCCATATTGGGAGCTTTAGGCGCCAATGCAATGAATGTATAAATTGTAGATTTATATAGACTATTAGGAGAAAGGCGCTGAAGGAAAAGCACTTCATCGCCTTTTTGTTATTTTCTTCATTTATAATTCCCTGCCAACCAAAAAATCTTATTACCTTTGCAAGTCACTTTTGGAAACAATAAAAATATAATGATATGAATATCTCTTATAATTGGTTGAAAGAGTATGTCGATTTCGATTTGACACCGGATGAAGTTGCTGCGGCACTGACCTCCATCGGACTGGAAACGGGAAGTGTGGAAGAGGTGCAAACCATTAAAGGCGGACTGGAAGGACTGGTCATCGGCGAAGTGCTGACATGCGAAGCTCATCCTAACTCAGACCATATGCACATCACTACGGTGAACCTGGGACAAGGTGAACCCGTGCAGATTGTATGCGGCGCTCCGAATGTAGCTGCCGGACAGAAAGTGGTAGTAGCCACGTTGGGTACAAAACTGTATGACGGTGACGAGTGCTTTACCATCAAGAAATCAAAACTTCGTGGCGTGGAATCTGTCGGCATGATTTGTGCTGAGGATGAAATCGGTATCGGTACAGACCACGCGGGCATCATCGTACTGCCGGAGACAGCTGTTCCGGGTACGCTTGCCAAGGACTACTATAACATCAAGAGCGATTACGTGCTGGAAGTGGACATCACTCCCAACCGTGCCGATGCTTGCTCACATTATGGGGTGGCACGCGACTTGTATGCCTACTTGATACAGAACGGTAAGCCGGCTACTTTAAAGAAACCTTCGGTAGAGGCTTTTGCGGTAGAAAATCACGACTTGGATATTAAAGTAACTGTAGAGAACAGCGAGGCATGTCCCCGATATGCCGGCGTTACGGTGAAAGGGGTTACAGTGAAAGAAAGCCCCGAATGGTTGCAGAACAAGTTGCGTATTATCGGCCTGCGTCCTATCAATAATGTGGTGGATATTACCAACTATATCGTCCATGCTTTCGGCCAGCCGCTGCACTGCTTCGATGCAGATAAGATTAAAGGCGGTGAGGTGATTGTAAAGACCATGCCGGAAGGTACTCCGTTTGTAACTCTTGATGGCGTGGAGCGTAAATTGAACGAACGCGACCTGATGATTTGCAACAAGGAAGAGGCGATGTGTATTGCCGGTGTGTTCGGCGGTCTGGATTCCGGTTCTACGGAAACCACCAAGGATGTGTTCCTTGAAAGTGCCTACTTCCATCCCACATGGGTGCGCAAGACAGCCCGTCGTCATGGATTGAACACAGATGCTTCTTTCCGTTTTGAAAGAGGTATTGACCCGAATGCCACTATTTACTGCCTGAAGCTGGCTGCTTTGATGGTAAAGGAACTTGCCGGAGGTACCATTTCTTCTGAAATAAAAGATGTGTGCGCCGCTCCTGCCAAGGATTTCCGTGTGGAACTTGCCTATGAGAAAGTGAACTCACTGATTGGTAAAGTTATTCCGGTGGATACCATCAAGAGCATCGTGACAAGTCTGGAAATGAAGATTGTAGACGAGACAGCCGAAGGGCTTACACTGGATGTTCCTCCTTACCGTGTGGACGTGCAGCGCGATTGCGATGTAATAGAGGATATTCTGCGCATCTACGGATATAATAATGTGGAGATTCCGACTACCTTGAAGTCTTGCCTGACTACCAAGGGTGAATATGATAAATCCAACAAACTGCAGAACCTGGTTGCCGAGCAGCTGGTGGGCTGTGGTTTCAATGAGATTCTGAACAACTCGTTGACGCGTGCCGCTTACTATGACAACTTGGAGTCTTATCCGTCAAAGAATCTGGTAATGTTGCTGAATCCGTTGAGTGCAGACTTGAATGCCATGCGTCAGACACTGCTTTTCGGTGGATTGGAAAGCATCTCGCACAACGCCAACCGTAAGAATGCAGACCTGAAATTCTTTGAATTCGGTAATTGTTATCACTTCAACGAGGAGAAGAAGAATCCGGAAAAGGTGCTTGCCGCTTATTCCGAAGACTATCATCTTGGTTTGTGGGTGACTGGCAAGAGGGTGACCAACTCATGGGCTCATCCGGATGAGAACAGCTCGGTATATGAGCTGAAGGCATACGTTGAGAATGTCTTTGCCAGATTGGGGCTGCACATGCATGATTTGGTTGTCGGCAATCTGACTGATGACATCTATGCTGCCGGTTTATCCGTACAGACAAGGGGTGGAAAGCGGTTGGCTACTTTCGGTATTGTAACAAAGAAGCTGCTGAAGGCATTCGATATTGACAACGAGGTTTACTATGCCGATTTCAACTGGAAAGAATTGCTGAAGGCTATCCGCAATGTGAAGGTGAGCTATACGGAAATCTCCAAGTTCCCTGCCGTGAAACGCGACTTGGCGTTACTGCTCGACAAGAAAGTGCAGTTTGCGGAAATCGAGAAGATTGCCTACGAGACGGAGAAAAAGCTGCTGAAGGAGGTTTCTCTCTTCGACGTTTACGAGGGTAAGAATCTGGAAGTCGGTAAGAAGAGTTACGCGGTGAGCTTCCTGCTGCAGGATGAGAATGCCACGTTGAACGATAAGCAGATTGACAAGATTATGTCCAAACTAGTGAAGAACCTGGAGGACAAGTTGAATGCCAAGCTGCGTTGATTCATTATTCAGAATTTATAATTCATAATTTAAAATACAGTTCCAATGGGAAGAGCGTTTGAATATAGAAAAGCTGCCAAATTGAAAAGATGGGGTCACATGGCAAAGACCTTTACAAGACTGGGTAAACAAATTGCTATTGCGGTGAAGGCCGGTGGTCCGGAGCCGGAAAACAACCCGACACTGCGTTCGGTTATCGCTACTTGTAAGCGTGAAAACATGCCGAAGGATAATATTGAACGTGCTATCAAAAATGCGATGGGTAAGGACCAGAGCGACTATAAGGGTATGACTTATGAAGGATACGGTCCTCACGGTGTAGCTGTTTTTGTGGATACACTGACCGATAACACTACCCGTACAGTAGCCGATGTGCGTTCCGTATTCAATAAGTTCGGCGGTAACTTGGGAACAATGGGTTCACTGGCTTTCTTGTTTGACCACAAGTGTGTGTTCACTTTCAAGAAGAAAGACGGTATCGATATGGAGGAACTCATTCTTGACTTGATAGACTATGACGTAGAGGAAGACTACGAAGAGGATGAAGAAGAAGGTACTATCACTATTTATGGTGATCCGAAAAGCTATGCAGCTATCCAGAAACATTTGGAAGAGTGCGGTTTTGAAGATGTCGGCGGTGAGTTTACCTATATCCCGAACGATATGAAGGATGTGACTCCCGAGCAACGCGAAACTATCGACAAGATGATAGAGCGTCTCGAAGAGTTTGATGATGTACAGACGGTTTATACTAACATGAAACCGGAAGAAGGCGGAGAATAATGACATATACATACAAGACGCAAGGTACGTGTAGCAGTAACATCGAACTGGATGTGGAAGATGGTATTGTGAAAGAAGTGGCATTTTGGGGTGGATGTAATGGAAACCTGCAAGGACTTTCACGTTTGGTGAAAGGCATGCCGGTAGATGCGGTGATTGCTCGTTTGGAAGGAATTCGCTGCGGAAGACGTTCCACTTCCTGCCCCGACCAATTGTGCAAGGCATTGCACGAGATGGGGTATTGAGCCTCCTGCCTGAAAGAATGGATGAGAGCCCCTGACATTGAAAGATGCCAGGGGCTTTTTTTGAACCTAACATGGAGGTATTTGTTATTATTTGAGTATTTTTACGCTCTTAATTGAACAGACACAATGAAGAATATTTTTAAAGACTTGAAACGGAGAGACCACAAACGCTATCTGGGCGGTCTGGACGTTTTTAAATATATAGGTCCCGGACTGCTGGTGACTGTGGGCTTTATTGACCCGGGGAACTGGGCATCTAATTTTGCGGCAGGGTCTGAATTTGGCTATTCATTGCTGTGGGTCGTGACTTTATCCACTATCATGCTGATTGTATTGCAGCATAATGTGGCGCATCTTGGCATTGTAACCGGCTTGTGCTTGTCCGAAGCCGCTACCAAATATACTCCTTCCTGGGTGTCGCGTCCCATATTGGGTACAGCAGTGCTGGCTTCCATCTCGACTTCGCTGGCAGAGATATTGGGAGGTGCCATCGCTTTGCAGATGCTGTTTGACATTCCCATCATATGGGGCTCTATCTTGACTACCGTATTTGTAGTCGTCATGCTTTTCACTAATTCCTACAAGAAGATAGAACGTTCCATCATTGCTTTTGTTTCGGTCATCGGGCTCTCCTTTATCTATGAGCTGTTTCTGGTGAAGATAGATTGGCCGCTGGCTGCACAAGGGTGGGTGACACCTTCGTTTCCGCATGGGAGTATGCTGATTATCATGAGTGTACTCGGTGCGGTGGTGATGCCGCATAATCTGTTTCTGCATTCGGAAGTGATACAGAGCCATGAATATAATAAGAAAGATGATGCGTCCATCCGTAAGGTGTTGAAATATGAATTGTTCGACACGCTGTTCTCTATGATTGTGGGATGGGCCATCAATAGTGCCATGATACTGCTGGCAGCGGCAACTTTCTTTAAAAGCAGTATTCAGGTGGAAGAGTTGCAGCAGGCCAAATCCTTGCTGGAGCCGTTGCTGGGGAGCAGTGCTGCCGTGGTTTTTGCATTGGCATTACTGATGGCGGGTATATCTTCTACGATAACCAGCGGTATGGCGGCAGGTTCTATCTTTGCCGGTATTTTCGGAGAATCCTATCATATCAAAGATAGTCACTCGCAGGTGGGTGTGATTCTGTCGCTGGGCATTGCACTGCTGCTGATTTTCTTTATCGGAGACCCGTTCAAAGGACTGCTGATTTCACAGATGATACTGAGCATCCAGCTGCCGTTCACGGTTTTCCTGCAAGTAGGATTGACTTCTTCGCGCAAAGTGATGGGGCAGTATGTAAACAGCAAATGGAGTACATTTGTACTTTATGCCATTGCTGCGGTGGTCACTGTGCTGAATATCATGCTGCTGGTATCCGAGTTGACATCTTGAATAATTCATTTTTAAGAAATCAAATAAGTAGTATGAAGATTATTACATATAACGTAAATGGGCTGAGGGCTGCCGTGACAAAAGGTTTTCCCGAGTGGCTGGCACAAGAGCAGCCGGATGTGCTTTGTTTGCAGGAAACGAAGCTGCAACCGGAACAGTATCCGGCAGAAGCGCTGGATGCTTTGGGGTATAAGCATTATCTATATTCTGCACAGAAGAAGGGGTATAGTGGAGTCGCTATTCTGAGCAAGCAAGAACCGGACCATGTGGAGTACGGCATGGGCATTGAAGAATATGATAACGAAGGGCGCTTTATCCGTGCCGACTTCGGTGATGTGTCCGTTGTGAGTGTTTATCATCCTTCCGGTACCAGCGGTGACGAACGCCAGGCCTTCAAGATGGTCTGGTTGGAGAAATTCCAGGAATATGTATTGGAGCTGGAACGTACGCGTCCTAAACTCATTCTTTGCGGCGATTATAATATCTGCCATGAGGCAATAGACATTCACGACCCTATCAGGAATGCCACTAACAGTGGCTTCCTGCCTGAAGAGCGGGAGTGGATGACGCGCTTTCTCAATGCGGGATTCATAGATTCCTTCCGTTGGCTTCATCCCGACAAGCAGGAATATACGTGGTGGAGCTATCGCTTTAATTCACGTGCCAAGAACAAAGGGTGGCGCATTGATTATTGCATGGTGAGTGAGCCGGTGCGTCCGATGTTGAAGGAGGCGAGAATATTGGGTGACGTTGTCCACTCGGACCATTGCCCGATGTTGTTGGAAATTACAGAATGATTATGGAAACAAAAGACAGAATCGAAAAAGCTGTGGAGCTTTTCAAGAGTGGCTATAACTGCTCGCAGTCGGTAGTGGGAGCTTTTGCAGATATGTATGGCTTTACAGAAGAGCAGGCTTTCCGGATGTCCGCCTCTTTTGGTGGTGGCATAGGTCGTATGAGGCAGACATGCGGTGCTGCATGCGGCATGTTCCTATTGGCCGGATTGGAAAAAGGAGCTGTGGAAGGCAAGGACCGTGAAGGTAAGGCGGCAAACTATGCGTTGGTGCAGGAGCTGGCTGCTGAATTCAAGAAACGAAATGGCTCTTTGATATGTGCTGAATTGTTGGGGTTGAGAAAACCGGAAGGTTCGTCCGTTCCGGAAGCCCGTACCGAGCAGTATTATGCTAAACGCCCGTGTGCCAGGATGGTAGAGGTAGCTGCCCAAATTTGGACCGAATACCTGGAAAAAACGTCCTCAAAGTAAGAAAAAAGAACTTTTTTACTCCTTAGTAAGAAAAAAAGTGCCTAATAACGTGTTGTATAACATAAATATACCTATCTTTGCAGCGATATAAAAACACCGACATCTCTATCTTTGGAGATGAGGATAACGTTTAACTAAAAGCAAATAGAAATGTTAAAAGAAAAAGCTGGTAATGTTGCAGGACAGATTTGGACTGCACTGAATGGCACAGATGGCTTGACTCACAAGCAAATCAAGAAAGCAACTAAACTGATCGACAAGGACTTCTTCCTGGGATTGGGCTGGTTGTTAAGAGAAGACAAGGTTTCTACTTCTGAAGTGGAAGGCGAATTGTTTGTAAAGCTGAACTAAGCGAGGAATTGATTGGAATGTTATAAAAAGATGCGTTGGTACATGAATATGTTATCAACGCATTTTTTTTATTTGCTCTGTTTTCATTATCTTTGCGCACCCAATTAATAGATAGTTATTGACAATGAAGAATATACGAAATTTTTGCATTATTGCCCATATCGACCACGGTAAATCAACCTTGGCAGACCGTCTGCTGGAATTTACCAATACTATACAAGTAACTAACGGACAGATGCTGGATGACATGGACCTTGAGAAGGAAAGAGGTATCACCATCAAGAGCCATGCCATACAAATGGAGTATACCTATAAAGGTGAAAAGTATATTCTGAACTTGATAGACACTCCGGGACACGTGGACTTCTCGTACGAGGTGTCACGTTCCATCGCCGCTTGTGAAGGAGCCTTGCTTATTGTAGATGCTTCGCAAGGAGTGCAGGCGCAGACCATTTCAAACCTCTATATGGCGATTGAGCATGATTTGGAGATTATCCCCGTCATCAACAAATGTGACATGGCAAGCGCCATGCCCGAGGAAGTGGAGGACGAAATCGTTGAACTGTTGGGCTGCAAGCGTGATGAGATTATCCGTGCTTCCGGCAAAACAGGCATGGGAGTGGAAGAGATTCTGACTGCGGTCATTGAGCGTATCCCTCATCCGGAGGGTGACGAGGAAGCTCCGTTGCAGGCGTTGATTTTCGATTCTGTCTTCAATTCTTTCCGTGGTATCATTGCATATTTCAAGATAGTGAACGGTGTGATTCGTAAAGGGGATAAAGTGAAATTCTTCAATACAGGCAAGGAATATGATGCGGATGAAATCGGAGTGCTCAAAATGGAAATGATGCCACGTCCGGAGTTGCGTACGGGGGATGTGGGCTATATCATCTCGGGTATCAAAACCTCTAAGGAAGTGAAAGTAGGTGATACGATTACGCATATTGCCCGTCCTTGCGAAGTGGCCATCGCCGGTTTTGAGGAAGTGAAGCCGATGGTTTTTGCCGGTGTGTACCCCATCGAGGCGGAAGATTTCGAGGACCTGCGTTCTTCTTTGGAGAAGCTGCAGTTGAATGATGCTTCGCTGACTTTCCAGCCTGAGTCTTCATTGGCTTTGGGCTTTGGTTTCCGTTGCGGTTTCCTTGGGCTGCTCCATATGGAGATTGTGCAGGAACGCCTTGACCGTGAATTTGACATGAACGTTATCACCACCGTGCCCAACGTTTCCTACAATATCTATGACAAGCAGGGAAATATGACCGAAGTGCATAACCCCGGCAGCATGCCCGACCCTACCATGATAGACCGTATTGAGGAGCCTTATATCCGCGCCTCGGTGATTACCACTACTGATTACATCGGCCCTATCATGACTCTTTGTCTGGGCAAGCGTGGCGAGCTGGTGAAGCAGGAATATATTTCAGGTAACCGCGTAGAAATATACTATGACATGCCTCTTGGCGAAATAGTCATCGATTTTTATGATAAATTGAAGAGTATCTCCAAGGGATATGCCTCTTTTGACTATCATCCCCACGGTTTCCGCCCTTCCAAACTGGTGAAGCTGGATATTTTGCTGAACGGTGAGCCGGTGGATGCTCTTTCTACCTTGACACACTTTGACAATGCCTACGAGTTGGGACGCCGGATGTGCGAGAAGTTGAAAGACCTGATTCCGAGACAGCAGTTCGATATCGCCATTCAGGCTGCTATCGGTGCCAAGATTATTTCCCGGGAAACGATTAAGGCTGTGCGTAAGGACGTAACGGCCAAATGTTATGGAGGTGACGTGAGCCGTAAACGAAAATTGCTTGAGAAACAGAAGAGAGGTAAGAAGCGTATGAAACAGATTGGTAATGTGGAGGTACCTCAGAAAGCGTTCCTGGCAGTCTTGAAGCTGGATTGATGTCGAAAGGATGAAATCTTAAATCAAATATACTTCTTTATGATTATTTTACGTACTGTGAAAAACTTCTCGTCGCTGAATATAGCGGCGAGCATCTTGCTGTTTTTGATGGCTATTTTGGCGGCCGTTATTGCTAATTCGCCGATGGCTCCGTTGTATCAGGGCTTTCTTTTGCAGGAACTGCATCTGCGCATCGGAGACTTTAATTTGTTCTCCCATGGCGGTCATCCGTTGAAAATGATTGAGTTTATAAACGACTGCTTGATGACTGTTTTCTTTCTGGCTGTGGGGTTGGAGATAAAGCGGGAACTGCTGGTGGGTGAACTTTCTTCCTTTCGTAAGGCTTCTTTACCCTTTGTAGCGGCATGTGGCGGTATGTTGGTGCCGGTCATTGTCTATTCACTTTTGGTCGTTCAGGGTACTCCGGAAACGCGCGGTATGGCTATACCGATGGCTACGGATATTGCTTTTTCATTGGGTGTACTCAGTCTGCTGGGTAAACGGGTGCCTTTGAGTCTGAAAATTTTCCTGACGGCATTTGCAGTGGTCGATGATATTGGCGGCATTCTGGTTATTGCCATTTTCTATAGTTCCGAAGTGGCATACGGATATCTTATTGTAGCTGCTGTCCTTTATTTCTTCCTTTACTATATGGGGAAATTCGGTATGACACAGAAGATATTCTTCCTGCTTATCGGGGTAATTATTTGGTATTTGTTCCTTCAGTCGGGCATTCACAGCACTATTTCCGGAGTGATACTGGCCTTTGTAATACCGGCCCGTCCCCGTTTGGATGCCGGGAAATACATTAAACGCATCCGCGACATTATCGGTGATTTTCCGGTTACCAAATCAGATAATATTATATTGACCAATGAGCAGATTGCCACTCTAAAACAAGTGGAGCGCGCTTCTGATCATGTAATTAGTCCTTTGCAATCCCTGGAAGACAATTTGCATGGTGCGGTAAACTTTGTGATACTGCCGCTCTTTGCCTTTGCCAATGCCGGTGTGGTGTTCAGTGGAGGCGGTGGCGTTGTTGGAGCTGTTAGTATAGCGGTGGCTGCAGGATTGCTTCTTGGCAAGTTTATCGGTATTTTTCTGTTTACCTGGCTGGCGGTCAAGAGTGGTTTGTCCTCAATGCCTCCGGGAATGAATTGGAGAAGTGTTGCCGGAGTATCCTTGTTGGGGGGTATTGGCTTTACGGTATCTTTATTTATTGCCAACCTTTCTTTTGCAGGAGAATATCCGGATCTGCTGAACCAGGCGAAGTTTGGTGTATTGCTGGGAACGATTGTTGCCGGTATGTTGGGATATATGGTACTGAATGCGGTGTTGCCGAAGGTCAAGGACAAATAGACCTCCACTTTGGAATACTGGACGAAGAATCGGTTCTTTAGGGATATTCGGTAAATCCTCTGAAAGATAAGTTGGGATGTGTCAATGATTTAAGAAAACGTATTCTTTGTTACAGAAACAGAAGAAATAGTCCATTATTCTTAAAAAACATTCGTATCTTTGCTGGTACAAGTCGAAAAGGACCTTCCGGATATGAAGCACATAAAGGCAGTTGCCGGATACATATTGATTCTTTCTCTCTGCCTCGTGTGTGCACACCCTGCCCATGCGGAGACACGGCGTATTGCGCTGATACACTCTTTCGAGCCGGGCTATCCGCCTGCTGCGAAGGCTCTGGAACTGTTGCAAAAAGAGTTCAGCCTTCTCGGCTTGGACTGCGATGTACGCGAATACTATCTGGACTGCGACCGCTACATGGAGGAGGCAGAAAACCTCCGTATGGCCGGTTTCGTGGACGACCTCTCTGCCTGGGGAGCCGAGTTGATAGCCGTGCTCGACGACCAGGCTGCCTATGCGCTGATGGCATGCAGACACCCGTTGGCGCATGAAATACCCGTTGTGTTCAGCGGTGTGAACTATCCCAACATATCTCTGCTCCTGCAATACCCCAACATCACGGGCTATGCCGACACGCCCGATTACTTGCGTACCATACGCATGATAGAGAGTATCATGGGAAAGTCGCGCATCTGCCTGATGAACGGACAAGTGTTTCTGGACCGCAAGATATGGCATGCGTTGAATGAGCAGTGTCGTGGGCAGGGGTTCGCCATCGTGACCTCTACCGAGGGTGCTTACTTTGCCGGTTCCTCCTATCACCGTGTGCGCGAGAGGGAGACTATCAGCCCTATACTGAAACGGCAGAACATAGACGTGTTGCTGGACACCACGAAGATTGTGCGCATGACGAGCGACTCCATAGCGATACGCCATCTGATGTGGCTGGGACGCGGCGACAATACGTTGCTGCTCTACACCAAGCGAGACTATACCACCAAGCGTGTGGGCATGCTCTTCGACAATCCCACGTTTCAGACCATCAACGAGGGCTTCGGCTTTGCCGACTACTTGCTGGGAGGATATTTCACTCCACTGGAAAGCCAGATAAGATACATGGCGACCGGTATCAAGGAACGCCTCGAAGGGCGGATGCCCCGGCAGCAGGTGACGGAATGCGCCAAGCAGTACGTGCTGAACTGGCATGTGCTGCAGAAGTATGGCATCCCGCTCGAGAGTATTCCGGCAGAGTACACTGTGATGTATATCCCTTTTTCGGAGCGCTACCGCTATCCTATACTTATCGGTTCCATCTTGGGCGCAGTCTTCGTGCTGACGGTGATAGTCTTGCTCTCCTTCAGCCTGCTGCGCGAACGCAGGCGCAAGCGTGAGGCATTGCGAAACCTCCTCTACGAGCATGAGACCCTCTGCCTGGCCATCGAAGGAAATTCTACCTACGCCTGGCGACTGGAGGGAGATTCCGTGTCCTGCGACTCGCAGTTTTGCGAGCTTATTCATCATCGCCCCGGCCGTCTTCTGCTCGATGAAATCACTCCCTACATCCATCCCGACGACTTACCCGCCTTCCGCAAGAACATAGCGGCAAGGCATGAACGCACGCACCACAAGGGGCAGTATCGCTGTAACTTCACCGGTGAGTTCCAGTGGTGGGAGTTCAGCTACAATACCATCCACACCCCCGGACACGCACCCATCATAGCCGGATTGCTGCAGAATATCCAGGAACTGAAAGACCACGAGCAGGAGCTGATAGAATCCCGCGAGCTGGCGGAGCAGGCCGAACTGAAACAGTCGTTCCTCAACAACATGAGCCACGAGATCCGCACTCCGCTCAATGCCATTGTCGGCTTCTCGGATATGCTGGCCAATGAGCCGGAGTTTTCAAACGAAGAGCGGCAGGAGTTTGTGGACATTATCAACACCAATACCAAACTGCTGCTGAAGCTGGTGGGCGATGTGCTGGAACTGTCGCGCATCGAGTCGGGTAACCTCTCGTTCACCTTTCAGCGGGAGAGCGTGTGCCGGTTGCTCGATGACGTCTATCAGACGCATAGCCTGCTTATCCGGCCGCCGTTGCAGTTCCTCAAGGATTTCCCTCCCGAAGATGTGCAGGTGAATGTAGACCCCATGCGACTGACACAGGTACTCACCAACTTCCTGAACAATGCCAACAAGTTTACGAAAGGAGGCAGCATCCGGCTGGGGTATTGCTGTCCGTCCGGCATGAGCGAGGTACATCTTTATGTGGAAGATACCGGCATAGGCATTCCGCACAGCGAGCAGAAGATGATTTTTGAGCGTTTCTACAAGCGTAGCGAGTTTTCCCAAGGCGTCGGGCTAGGCTTGTCCATCTGTGTGCTCATTGTCGAAAAGATGGGAGGACGCATCGAACTCCAGTCCGAGGAAGGCCGTGGAAGCCGTTTCACAGTGGTACTGCCTTGTATTGAATAAATCCTTAAAAAATGTAATCGCGTTGTAATGCCTTTATATATAATTTTGCGTATCTTTGCCAATGTTTTAAGAAATATAACGTTTTAAGAAACTAATTTAAAAGACATTATGTTAAAGAGAGTAAGAATTATACTGACGGTGCTGCTGTTACTGGCCACCGTGGGTGTAGATGCGCAGGTCACCACAGCTTCTATGGCGGGTAAGGTGACGGATGCAAGTAATGAGCCCATTATTGGTGCCACTGTCCAGGCGGTGCACCAGCCTTCCGGTTCGCGCTACGGAACCGTGACCAATGTCGACGGACGCTATTCCTCCAGGGTATGCGCACCGGTGGTCCCTATCGGGTAGAGATTTCCTATATCGGCTATCAGACAGTTATTTATAAGGACATCACTCTCCAACTGGGCGAGGTGTATAACCTGAACGTAGAGATGAGCGAATCTTCCGAGCTGCTGAACGAAGTGATTGTGACGGCTGCCAAGACCAAGTTTACCGCCGAAAAGACGGGTGCCACTACCAACATCTCTTCTGCACAGATAACGCAGCTCCCTACCGTGAACCGCAGTATCAGCGACATCGCCCGCCTTTCTCCCTACGCCAACGGCATGAGCTTTGCCGGAGGTGACGGACGTTCCACGAACTTCACCATCGACGGTGCCAACTTCAACAACAACTTCGGACTGAGTTCCAACCTTCCCGGTGGCGGAAATCCCATCTCGATGGATGCCATCGAAGAAGTGCAGGTAGTTGTCGCCCCGTTCGACGTACGCCAGACGAACTTCATCGGCGGCGGCATCAATGCCATCACCAAGAGTGGTACGAACACATTCAGAGGTACTGCCTATACCTATTACCGCAACCAGGACATGCGCGGTAACCGCATCAACGGCGAGGACCTGGGAGCACGTTCCGATGAGTCCAAGACTACCTACGGCTTCACGCTGGGTGGTCCCATCATCAAGAACAAGTTGTTCTTCTTTGTGAACTACGAAAAAGAGAAGACTCCGGGAGAGGTTATAAAGTATCGCGCGCGCGAGGACGGTGAAGATGCGAAAGGTATGGTGTCCCGTACACTGAAGTCGGACATGGAGAAGGTGTACAACCATCTGAAGGACAAATACGGCTATGATGCAGGCTCCTACACCAATTTCCCTGCCGACGAGGAGAACACCAAGCTGCTGGCCCGCATCGACTGGAACATCACGGACCGCCATCGCTTGAGCCTCCGCTACAACAATACGAAGAATACGGCTTGGAATGCCCCGAACGGCAACTCTTCCGATACGGGATATCGCCTGAACAATACTTACCGCGTAGGTACACAGTCTATGGCGTTTGCCAACAGCATGTATTCCATGGACAACAAGGTGCAGTCTTGGGCGGCAGATTTGAACAGCCGCTTCACCGATAAGATTTCCAATCAGTTGCTGTTCACCTACACCAATATAGAGGACATGCGCGGCACCAATTCTTCTCCTTTCCCCTTCATCGACATCATGGCAGGCAAGGACGAGAATGGAAACCAGATTCTGGAACCATACATGAGCGCCGGTTACGAGTTGTTCACCTACAACAACGGTGTGAAGAACAAGATTACGAACATTACCGATAACTTCACCTTCTTCACCGGTAACCACAAGCTGACGGCAGGTCTTAGCTATGAGCACCAGTTTGCCAACAACGCCTATATGCGTAACGGTACGGGATATTACCGCTATAACAGTCTGGAAGATTTCCTGAGTGGCGCAGCTCCCGAATCATTCGCTTTGACTTATGGCTTCAACGGTGTGGCCAACCCCAATGCTCAGGTTACCTTCAACCAGCTTGGTTTCTATGCCCAGGATGAATGGAACCTCGGCAACAGTCTGAAACTGACCTACGGTATCCGTTTCGACAACTTGATGTTCGACAACGACGACCTCCAGAGAAACGATGCCATCTATGAGCTTGACTTCGACGGGCAGCACATCGACACTGGCAAGTGGCCGGATTCCAGATGGCAGATTTCTCCCCGTATAGGTTTCGTTTGGGACGTGTTCAAGGACAAGTCGCTGAAAGTACGTGGAGGTACGGGTGTGTTTACCGGACGTCTGCCGTTGGTTTTCTTCACCAATATGCCGACCAATGCTTCTATGGTACAGAACTCCGTTACCTTTAAGACCCAATATGACAATGGAAAGGTGGTGGGCCATGATTCCCGTTTGGACCAGTTGGCAGGCGGCATGATTACGGACATGAACCAGATAATCGACAAGTTCAACCTCCCCACCACGATTGAGAAACACGTGGCGGGAAGCAAGATTTCCGGTGTGGCTCAGGACTTCAAGATGCCGCAGGTGTGGAAGTCGTCTATCGCGGTGGACTATCAGGTACCCGTATCTTTCCCCTTGACCGTGACGGGAGAGTTCATGTTCACGAAGAATGTGAATGCCGTTACCATCAACAACATCAATATCAAGAACCCCGACGAATGGAAGTACAATAAGCTGACCACCGTCAAGGGCGCTGATGGAAAAGACGTGACAACTACGGAACTGCTGCATACGGGTATGCAACGTTTCAATGGTGCGGATAACCGTATGGTGTACTCTTATTCTCTTTATGACAACCCCGACAAGAATGTGAAATATGCAGGCGACTTCGTGCATTACAATGGCAAGAATGCCGTGGTACTCGACAATACATCCAAAGGCTACGGCTATACGGCAAACATCACGGTGAATGCCCAGCCGGTGGACGACCTGATGCTGATGCTGGCCTATACGCACACGGAGTCCAAAGAAGTTTCCGGTCTTCCGGGCAGCGACCCCATCTCTACTTGGCAGGGACTGAACACGATTGACGGTTCCAATTATGTGGATGCACAACGTTCACAGTATGTGGTTCCCGACAAGGTGATTGCTTCTGTGGGCTACTACATTCCCTTCAGACACAAAGGCCTGCTTCGCGGCACACACCTGAATCTGTTCTATTCCGGTTATTCTTCCGGTGGTTACAGCTTTTGCTACACCAACGACATGAACGGCGACGGCATCAACAACGACCTGATGTATATTCCGAAGGATGATAGTGAAATCAACTTCAAGACAGAGGAAGACCGCGTTGCTTTCTGGAAATTCGTAGAGCAGGATTCGTACCTGAAGAATCACAAAGGACAGTATGCTGAGGCTTATGCCGCTCGCGCTCCGTGGGTACACCGTTTCGATTTCCGTCTGCTGGAGGACTTCGAATTCAAGATTGGCAAGACTAAGCATTGCTTCCAGTTGAGTTTCGACATCATGAACGTGGGTAACCTCATCAACTCCAAATGGGGTATCTCCAAGACCAACACCGTTTCCAACAGCAACCGAATCCTGAAGTATGAAGGGGTGAAGAGCGCCACTGACCTGACTCCGGTATTCTCCATGTATAAGGTGAACGGTGAATATCCTACCAAGACTTACGACACCTATCAGAACTACAGCGAATGCTGGAAACTGCAAGTCGGTATCCGTTACGTGTTCAACTAATCGGGTGCAGATAACCTCCGTTGAATGGCGGAATATGATAAGGCAAGGGCTGTTCCGGGATTTCCGGGACAGCCCTTATTGTTTTTGGCTTTCTTTACTTTATTGTATTTCAACCTCCATAATCACTGGATTGTGGTCGCTGCACAAATCCAGGTCTGGAGAGTAGTATGCAATACCCTTCAGGCTGGGGGAGTGGAAGATGTAGTCAATACGCAACATGCGTTTGGCATAGCGGTAGGTGTACATGTATCCGTTTCCGGCAGTGCGGAATCCGTCTTTGAGGGTTTTCCTCAAATGATGGTAGGTGTAGGAGGAAGGTATTGAGTTGAAGTCGCCGCATAGCAGCACGGGATAGGGGCTGGTCTTAGCGTAGTGGCTGATGACGTAAGTCTGCGTGGCCCGCTTCATGAAGTTTTCGTGCAGGGTGCCTGCGGCATCTTTGGCTGCCTGGACTTCGCGGCGGGTGTCGTCGGTGGCCAGCTCGCGTTCCCACTTCCTGCGCTTCTGGCTAACGCTGGTGGTCTGCAGGTGGTTGTTTATCAGACGTATGGTATCCGTACCCATCACTACATCGCACATCATGCTACAGTTGGAGCTGTGCTGGTAAGTGATGAAACGGTGGTTCGCCAATGGATAGCGGCTGAATACGGCGATAGGCAGTACGCCCTTGACGGAGTCTTCAGAAGGGATGAGCGCGTGTGACCAATGCGAGAGTACGCGCCGTATGCTGTCTGTGGGGAAGTCACTGTTGTCTCCGAACTCCTGGAAGCACAGCACATCCACGCCCTCCTGCTGCATGTACCGGGCTATCTCCTTGCAGGAATAACCGGTAATCTCACCTCCAAAGTTGTGTATGTTGTAGGTGGCTATCTTCAGATACTTGCCTGCCGGGGTCTTGTCTTTCGGCAGGTTGAGCTGGAAGACAGACGTCAGATATCCCCAGTTGCAGAAGAATGCCACCAGCGGAATCAGTGCCCAGCGCTTACGGGCCAATGCCCAGCAGAGTGCCGTTATCAGATTGACAATCAGGAGTACGGGCACTGCCAGCCCCAGTAATGGCATGATGACGGAATCGACCGGAGCTACATTTCCTGAGAAGGCTGCCATTATGGTGATGGTGGCCAAGACGAATGTCGCTGCTATCAGACAGATGTAGAACAGACCTTTTACGGCGGACTTTCCCATGTTGTTTGCTTATTTATTCACTACGTTCACCGGCTTGCCGTCTTGGTAGGCCTTGATGTTCCCGAGCATAATCTGCATGAGGCGTTCGCGCGCGGCGGTGCTTGCCCAGGCAATGTGCGGAGTGATGTAGCAGTTGCGGGCGGAGAGCAACGGATTGTCGGCACGGGGAGGTTCTTGCGAGAGTACGTCTACGCCGGCGGCATAGATGGTACCGTTGTTAAGTGCGTCGGCAAGGTCTTGTTCGTTGATGAGCGGGCCGCGTCCGGTATTGATGAGGATGGCGGTGGGCTTCATCAGTCGGAGCCGTTCTGCATTTACCATCTCGCGGGTGGAGTCGGTGAGGGGACAGTGCAGGCTGATGATGTCACATTCGCGGAACAGCTCGTCCAGCTCCATCTTGCGGATTTCGGGAGGAAGCTGGAAGTTGGTCTTGGAGGTGTAGGCACATACCTTCATACCGAAGCCGATGGCGATGCGGGCGGTGGTGAAACCGGTGTGGCCCAGGCCTACGA
>OKWH01000274.1_pt1 | contig 22378 bp, 21 predicted proteins | sample 1607021 | NCBI WGS metagenome assembly OKWH01 (sample SAMN04414076, study PRJEB24778) | human gut metagenome | material: faecal | host: Homo sapiens | reverse complement strand
GGCTTAAGGAAACACAAAAAATGAGACAAGATAAATGAATATTTTAAACTTATAGTAATTTTGTAACAAGTTATGGATGGAGCTCTTTTCAATTAGAATACAGCGCACTTTTCAATTAGTATCTACATCAAATGACAACATCCGCTTCCGTCAGGTCTATCACGGCAGTCCGGCCTCCTTCGGGCATTTCGACCATGCCTTTACCGGAACCGGTGAAGGGGCGCAGGCCTACGGATGGGGGACATACGTGACGGAAGTGAAAGGAATCGCCCGCAAATATGCGGCCATCGGTATAAAGCGGGGAAACCACATCACCTATGACGGGGAGCCTTTATCCCCGGTGCTTGACAACGAATATTATTTTGATGAGGTATGGAGAATATGGAAACGCCAGATCCTTTCTTCCACCAATGTGGACAGTTTGAAACGGAACATTTCTTCCGTGTATATGGACGGGCGTATCGCAAGCGCACACAGCGGACGGAGGAAGGCATTCGAGCGGCAGAAGCAGGAGCTGCTTTCCGACATAGATGCGGGCAGGATACGCATTGAGCCGCCGCGCCACCTCTATACGGTGGAAATTCCGGAAGACAACGGGATGAACTATCTGTACTGGGACAGGCCGGTATCCGCGGAGCAGCAGGGAAAGATATTCCTGCAGCTCCGCAAGGAACGTTTCTTCTTTCCGGAAGCCACGGCGGAGTTCTGGAGCGGCAGGTCGCATGTATGGAACAGCGGGAAAGAGTTCTACGGCTTTTTGGACCATATGTTCATGAATCCGGACCGGGATACCGATTCACAGCGGCTTGCCAGCGGGTTTCTTTCGCGGGCGGGTTTTACCGGGATTGACTATCCGGCGGAGTGTTCAACCGGCGGCCGGGCTGACGGCGCGCGGAACTATGTCATTTTCAGCGAGGCCGACCTGAAGATAACCGCACATGAACGTTTCCGCTTCATCGGAGAGAAAGGGGCCTCCAGACTTGACCGGTCTGAAGGGGCCTCCCTGCGGCTGGAGAACCTCGCCGTCGCCCGCGAAATGGAAAAGTCCGGCAAGGATGCCGGAACAATAAAGGCGGCGACAGGCTGGGAACGCGGGGCTGATAGCAAGTGGCGTTATGAGACGGCGGATTTCGAATACCATCCGGCCGGAGATCTGGGCTATTCACGACTGCTGGAAAAACAGTCCTGGCATGGGGAGCTTGAAAATCTTCTTGACCGGCAGATAGAGGGCGAAACACTCTCTGAAGCGGAGTGGAAACGGTTTGAGGAACTGACGGAGCTGGCAGCCGGACTGAAGGAACAGGACGAGCTGCGTGAACGGATCTATCTTGATGACTATGTGAAAGACGATGAACTGTTCCAGGCCTATCCTGAAATGAAACGGACCCGGCTGGAATTTGTGGACCTGCCGTCGGCCGACTATTGCGGGGGCTACCTCCATCCGGACAACAGAATCGTGATAAACATCTCCCGGACTGATGATGTGAGGTCTGTCCTGGCCCATGAGATACAGCACGCAATACAGACCATGGAGGGCTTTGCGCGGGGAAGCAATCCCGGGGAGTTTAAAAACACGGTGGAGAATGTGATCCTGGACATCGTGCGGGCCACTGACGGAAGGATTCTGGAGGGCGGCGGTTTCGACAATACCCCCAAAGGCATATTTGCCGCACTTGACCGGAAAGTGCCCTACGGGACAATACTGAGACATTATGACTATCCCCTCAGCCTCGTGGCTGAGAAGTACGGATATGAGAACATCTTTGACCTGGTGAATGACATCGGCCGGTTTAAAAGCGGCATACAGGAATACCGTTCCACTGCCGGGGAGGTGGAAGCGCGCAATGTGGAAAGCAGGCTGGATTTTACTTCCGCCCAAAGACGGAACACGCTTGCCGTTTCCACCGAGGATATCGCCCGGGACGGGCAGATATTCCTTTCAAGGGACGTCCGGATGGACGAGCTCGCACGTCATGTGTCTTTTCTGGCCGGGAAACTGCATATTCCGGTGGAAGTGATCCGTCATGCCGACGAGGCAGGCTCTCCCGACATACGCGACCTGCTCTCCTGCGGGAAAGACATCCGGGGCTGGTATGACATCCCCTCGCAACGTATCTGCCTGTATCTTCCACATGCCCGGGGGAAAGCGGACGTCGAGCGTACCCTGCTGCATGAGGGTGTGGCACATTACGGCCTCAGAAAGCTTGCAGGTCCCAAGCATATGGATGCTTTTCTGGATGACATCTTCAACGGATGCGGAGAAAAAGTACGGGATGAGATTCTCCGGATGGCGGCTGCAGACAAGACGGACATACGTGTCGCAACGGAAGAGTATCTGGCCCGGATGGCCGAGGCCGGTACGGACCAATCCTCATGGGACAGGATTGTCACCGCCTTCCGGAATCTCCTCCGAAAGCTGGGCTTCTGCCTGGAAATCGGCACAAGGGAACTGAGGGGCATACTCGCCGCCAGCCGGAAAAATCTCACCGGAATTGCGGAACCGGCCGTAATACAGACGGCAAGAGGAGACCTTGAACTCTCCTGCGGATACGGGCGGGCGGTTCTCAGGCGGCAAGGGGTCGAAACGGATGCGACCTCCCTTCTGGAACGGATGAGAAAAGCGGGGATCAGCCCCGCCTCTCTCGGGCAGGAGGACTGGAAAGCCGTCTTTAACGGCGGCATCATCCTTCCCGACGGCAGGAAGCTCATGGCCGTAAGGGAACCGGCCGGATACGGGATGAGGATATCCGGTGTGTCACCGGGGAGTGCAAGAGAGTCGGGAATGGAAATGTAAAACAGGATACGGAAAAATAAGATATGGACGAGTGCGGTGAAAAAAACACTATAAGCCTTTCATGGGGAAGGCGGGAAATCCGGATTTCCGGAGAAGGGGCCACCCTGTATGTGAACGGTGTCCCCCATGACATGACCATGATGCTGGAGACTATCCGTGGAGCCGGCGCGAGGCCGGAAAGGATATCCCCGGCCAGATGGATCTCCCTGTTGAGGGGACGGCCTACCGTGCTGCCGGGATGTGAAAGCCCCCTGGTCATGGTACGGGTCCCTTCCGGATATACGGTCAGGTGTCTGTTTCCGGCCGGGGAAAAGGGACACTCCTTCCAGGCGGAAATGCAGTAATTGGACCGGATTACTTATAAAGTATGATATTAATAAAGTAAATAGCTGTAAAAACTAAAAAAGTACAATGGAACATTACATTTTCTATTGCAAGCTGTCGCTTCTGGCAGTGCTGTCACTGATAACGGCCTGCTGCATGCTGAGCCGGAGATGGTATGTCAACCTGGCCGCATTTCTTGCATGCCTCTCGGGCGAGACCTTTCTGGCCCACCTGTTCTTCCCCGGATACATGCTGTGTCCGGCGGCCGCCTCGTTCATAATCCTCTTCCTTTCCCGGATATGGGACCTGTCCAGAACCCCGGCAAAGGGGAACGGGGCTGATCCCATCCGGCTGCCGGTCAGGTCAGGAATCCGGGAGTCCCGGCTCGAATTCTATTACCATTACTCCAACTTCCTGGTTTACGGAGGGGCCGGTTCCGGAAAGACGAAAAGTATCGGAAAATGGCTTCTGAGCGAATACATGCGGCTGGGATTCGCCGGATTCATCTATGACTTCAAGGATACGGACTATACCCGTACCGCCTACAACCTCATTAAAAGGCACAGGTATCCGCACAAGTTCTACTATGTCAGTTTCGACAGGCCTGAACGGTCGTACCGGTTCAACCCGCTCAAGGTGGTGAGGGACCGCACGGAACTGATCCAGCTGATGGAGGACGTGCTGCTCGCGCTGCTTCCCAAGAAGGAACAGCAGAACGAATGGGTCGCCGGAGGTCTGGGCATCCTCCGCGGCGTGGCGTTCCGGTTCTGGGACGAGTTCCCCGAGCATTGCACGCTGCCGCATATACTGGCCTTCATCATGACCGCCTCGGCAAGGCAGCTCTCCCTGTTCCTGCAGCAGAACCTCGTGTCGGAAATGCTGGCCGGCGCCTATCTGAAGGCGGAAGGTTCCGAGAAGACCCAGGCATCCTATCTCTCCACGCTGTGTAACAATCTGGCCACCGTTTCACAGAACGAGGAGATCGCCTATGTCCTTTCAGGGGACGATTTCGATTTCAACCTGATCGATCCGGAAAATCCGAAACTTTTTGCCATCAGCAACAACTTCTCCAAGAACTCGGTCTATGCTCCGGTCATCGGCATGCTCATGACCATATCTTCCCGGCAGTTCACCATGCGGAACAAGGTTCCTTTCGTCTATTTCCTGGACGAGATGACGACAGTCAATATCAAAAACTTTGAGACGCTGCCTTCCGTCCTGCGTGAGTATCTTTGCGCCTTTGTTCTTTTAACACAGTCCGGTTCCAAGGTGGAGAACCAGTATGGCAGGCTCGACCGTTCATCCGTGGAAGCCAACTTCGGGAACCAGTTTTTCGGACGGACCAAAGACGTGGAGTCATTGAAATATTATCCCATGATGTTCGGAAAGGAGGAAAAGGAACGGAGATCCCGCAGCGCGGGAAAAAGCGGGGGAAGCACGAACAGGAGCGTGACCGTATCGTCCCAGAAAGAGGACATCTATCAGGGAAAGGATTTTGCGGATCTGGAACCCGGGGAGTTCATCGGTTCCGCCACGCGTGCCAACGTCAGCTACTTCAAGGTAAAGCTGGAGATGTATGACGACAGGAACGAGGAGCCCCTGCCCGATGTTCGGGTCCTTGAGCCGGGAGAGCTGGGCAGGAACTTCGCAAGGATTCTTGAGGAGGTACGGGAGCTGTTCCCGTGTGAGTGAACGGACCGGCCCTCATCTTTCCCTTCCGGTCAGAAGATCGGTCCCCAGCCTTTTCAGTTCCTGGATGATGGCCTTCCTGGGATTCACCACGAACCGGTACAGACGGCAGACATTCATGTACAGCCGCCTTTCCTCCCTGAACTCCCCGTGCAGGATCTCACGCTTGATTCTCGATACAGTCTCGTTCCGCAACTCGTTCCTTACCTTCCATTCCCCGGAATATTCCTTCAGGCCCTCATCCTTGGACCGGCAGTAAGGGAAGTAGCCATACAGCCGGTTGAACCTGGAGGCGCACCGGGCGGACCACTGGGAACGGTCAAAGCCGACCACCACATCCCTGCCGTCGAGAACCTGCCGGTTTCCCCTGCTCTTGGACAGCGGGGAAAGGGACACGGTCTGGGATCTGTCCATGCGGGAGACGATAATATGCACATGCAGCTGCAGTCCCGGCTTCCTTTCACCGGCTTTTGCCTTGCCGGCTTTCACCTCGGGATCATCGCCTTTATAGTGGCGTTCTGTTTCCACACGCCCATACCATACCAGATCGTCACCGGACCTGATCTTCTCCCGGTAAAAATTACGGGCATATTCATCCATGCACTCACGGGTGAGCCGTTTCATTTCAGCCAGGACTTCTTTCTGCTGCTCCGGGGAGAGCTCCGGGAATTCACCGGTCTTTTCCCCGGTCACTTTTTCAATGAGGTGCTGCTGCTCCTCACCGCTGGGATTGATGGTGAGCATATAGAACTTGTCGTCGTTCCGTTTCAGTGTCCTGTGGTTGTTGTCCATATGATGCATGACGGTCAGAGGGGTCACATAGTCCTCTTTCTGTGAAAAAAAATTATCATAATAAGGACGTTCCTCCTTCAGCTCCTTGCTGAGATATTCCACCAGCTGCACGCATTTTCCCTTGTTGTCCGACACGCCCGGAGTATTTACAGGCCGGTGGACTTTACAGTACATATTCCTCGTTGATCTTCTTGATGAGCAGCTGCAGGGTGCTGACGGGAACCTTGACATCATCATTGAATTTCACCTTCGGGAACTTGTCCGGATTGAGCTGGAATTTTATCAGTTCTGCCAGCCTGCGGAGCTTCTCCCGTTCTTTTTCCACATCCGCCGGGGAGCCCTCCCCGTACTCCGCCAGCTGTTGCTGGAGCTTCCTGTTCCTTTCCTGCAGATCATGCATCTCATTCATCAGCCTTGCATAGTCCGGGGATTCATGGAGGCCGCCTCCCATGCCGGCCAGTTTATCAAGAATGGGCTTGAAGATGTCACGTTCCTGGGACTTTATGATCTTAATAAGATCCTCAATTCTTTTCTCCACCAAGGCTGTCGGATTTTTGGATGCGTAACGGGGGTTGAATCCCGTTATTTCAAAAAAAGTAATCATTCTGTCCACACAGACACTGACCGTATCGCTTCCCTTAAAGGTGTCCAGACGGGCTTTTACCGTGGGAGTAAGCCTGACCGACTTTATTGAATGTTCTTTCATGTTGTATGCGTTTTAGTTATACATGTAAATAGCTGTCACAAAGCTACTTGTTTTTGTTTTCTCCTGCAAGCGCCACCTGTCGCAGAGAGGTAAAAGTTTTATAACTTGCTGAAAATTAGTAAAATATCGGACACGCATACGGAGATGCCCACAACTTAACCCACTGCGAACCAGAGAGAAAGGAGAAAAGGTGCATACAAATGTATGCGCGACCTGTAACATTGCATATAATTAAACTATTGTATATCAACGCTATGCGTCGATTCATGTTCACGTGTGCGGGAACACCTCTTGCTCTTCCTTATTAGGAATTCACTAAGGGGATGAACCCCTTAGCCCCCCGGTAAGGAAGGGCAGCGTGGCATGTCCGGAACAAGGCGTTTTTAGGGGAGGTCCATCCCATGAAAAGAAATGACATGCAGAAAAGGGGAAAACGTATGGAGGAAATGACGGGCATGTGGAAAAATCCCCATGAAAGAAGGAAAAACGGCTCACAGAAATACCGGATACAACTTCTAGCAGAAGCAAAACAAAGCTAACACGCTGATAAATAGCATGATAAAACTTGGATATTCGAAGAAAAATCATTACCTTTGATATGTGATAATAAAGGAGATAACATCTTATGAATGAACAAATTAGAACCATTTTAGCCGAGGACGGTACAAAGACCTCGAAAATCCGAAAACTTCTGCTGCTCGGACTCACCCACCGTGAAATTGCCGATCTTGTAACCCGTGGAAACCGTGGGTTTGTATGGAATGTCTACAAGAGAATGAGGGACGAGGGGCTGATCGTATCCGCAGGGACTCCCACCGCCACCACCACACCCGAACTTGATTATTCTTTCAGAAGGAAATTCGGTGTCGAGATAGAAGCCTATAACTGCACATGCCAGCGGCTCGTACGCGAGCTGACGGAAGCGGGAATCGAGGTGGCTTCGGAAAGATACAACCATGACCTCCGTCCGCACTGGAAACTGGTAACGGACAGCAGTCTGAACGGGAATGACACATTCGAACTCGTAAGCCCCATACTGGAGGGAGAGGACGGACTGGAGAAGCTGGAGAGGGTCTGCTGGGTGCTGGACTCCTGTAATGTCAAGATTAATGGAAGCTGCGGATTGCATGTGCACATGAATGCGGAGGACTTCAACATCACTACATGGCGGAACCTGCTGCTTTCCTACAAGCATGCCGAAGCGGAAATAGACAAGTTCATGCCAGCCTCGCGCAGGGGCGGCAGCAACACTTACTGTGGCTCCCTCATCCAGTTTCCCGATGAGCGGATACGCTCGGCACGAAACATCAGGGAACTTCAGGGGCTGTTCCCCAGCAGGTATATGAAAGTGAACCTTCAAGCCTATTCACGCCACAGGACGGTAGAGTTCCGCCAGCATTCGGGAACCATCAGTTTTACAAAAATAGAAAATTGGGTGTGTTTTCTCGACAGAATGATTACCTTTGCATCCGTGGGTTCTCTGCCTGCAGGAATCAGACTGGAAGATTTTCCTTTCCTGGGAGAGAAACAAAAGTTGTATTATAAATTAAGAACAAAAAAATTAGCCGTATGAATAATATGAACAAGAAGACATATATGTTGCCTGGTGACGAGCGTATCGTTGCCGGCAACGCCGAAGAGTTTGTGCATGAACTCCGTGTGGGCAGCTGGATGGATTCCGACTGTACCGACGAGCAGTATATGCACAATTTTGCCGAACGTTATGTGGTGCAGGCCGGGGTGAGGATTGCCACCGATACTCCGGAGAAATTCCTATCCGATCTCATACGGACAGGATATGCAAAAGAAATATAACGGACGGCTCTCCTTTATTATTACCGTGTCCCCATTTTCCTTTCAAGGGAAAGTGGGGATTTTTTATAGAAACAAGTAACTTACATATAAAACTTCAGGCAATGATTTACTTTTTCTATTATTATACATATATACTTTTTAAGTAAATTGCAGAATACCGTTCACCTCCCTGCCAAACGTTTTCCCCCGTACATTTCTCAAGGAGGGCGGCATTGTCTTTGGTAAAAAAGGTACGACAGTTCCGGGAATGGCAGTCTGAAGAATAGTACCCGTCCCCGCTACAGTTCACACCCGATAAAAAATAACCTTGTTCTCACTTTTATCCGGAATGAATGTTTTTTCAAGTACGGCCGTTCCGTATATCCCGCCCAATGCGGGGAATTCTTATCCATGCATTATTCCGAGGAGTTTTGAAACTTGCATATAGAGATAAATATTTACGTGAAAATCCCAATGATTTTCTTGAAAAGATAGAAAGTAGGGATATTCATAAAGAGTTTTTAACACAAGATGAATTAAAAACTCTGGCTTCAACTCCATGCGATATACCTGTATTAAGAAATGCATCGCTTTTCTCATGTCTTACCGGATTACGCATCAGTGATATATTGAATCTTAAGTGGGAAAATTTATGCACAGCCCCTGATCTGGGACATTGCATTCGTCTTCGTACACAAAAGACACAGACAGAAGCCTTACTACCTATCAGTTATGAAGCATACGCACTTTGTGGAGAACCGGGCACAGGTAAAGTGTTCAAAGAATTGCGCCGTTGCATGACTGGATACCCTCTTAAAGCATGGATAAAGAAAGCTGGTATTCAAAAACATATAACATTCCATTGCTTAAGACATAACAAATTATCTTACTCTTTGAAAACTAACAGATTACAGAATTGATTTTTTAGATTGCTAACGATTTAGAAACAAGCGAAGTTCCCTTATCTGTCTTATTCTGCATTATTGAAAAGAACGCTTTTTCTAGATACAAAGATACTAAAAGAATATTGATTAAAACGCTTTTTCCAAGATATTAAAACTATTTTATATTAGTTCTATATATAAACTTTTTGTTATATCACATTTTTGTTTACTTTCGGGCAATATGGATTGTTCTATCATATTCAATGCCCGGACGCTGAAGTAAACTTTGACTTTGAACTTAATCCAATATATTGACAGCTTATACTTTGGTCGTAAGAAATATTGTCTAATCTTAGGCAATCATAATTTGACCGCCTAAGATAAACTAATTTAGTTTCTCTAAACAAATTGAATCCTTATCTCAAACTCGCGTTAGTAATACTTTTTAATCTCCTCTATTGTTTTATCTACATCAACTTGTCTATAATAATCATCGTATTGCTTCTCATCTGTATTTAAGTAGTCCAACCAAAGTGATAAACACAAATGATAAACAGACTTTGCATCGCTAAGAGATGAATTTTGGCCGACATAGCCATTTCCTGCGCACCAAGTTTCAATGCTTACAGGATATAAGAATGCTGGACCAGGGATTACGATAATATGTGCATATCCATCTTCATCAATTACTAGTTTGTTGTTCTTTGAATCATCAGCATCCGCCATTAACTGTTTAATTTCATCAAACGTAAATAGATGGGATGGCTTATTTTTCCTTATAATATCAATATCCCATGACAGATATGCACGTTCTTCATCTAGTCCTTGTGCTTCACAATCTGATTTTACTTTGTTGTTAATAGCTTCGACAAGAGCAATGACATTTTCTTTACTGTTGACTTCTAACACTTCTGATACATCAGTTCGATTAAGTGTTTTGATATACCCATCTTTACAAAGATAATCCGCCCCGTTATTGAATAAGTCCCAATCTAAAAAGGTCTGCTCTATTCTCAAGTGATAGGTACAACTACTGCTAGAGGTTGTATTGACCGTTTCCACAATAGCATCATTAAAATTCCACTTTTTCAGATTTTCATCAATATAAGCCAAGGGAGATGGTTTTGCCAAAACTTTAGGCTTGCATCTATCGTCATATGACGAAATTCTTTCTTTAAAATCGGATATATAGTATAATAGCCACACATACAGTTCACATATATCTGCAATTTTAACAGGTAATCCAGAATCATGTGACAGCTCATTTGCAATCCGAACAATTGTGGACAAATGTAACTCATCATCTTGAGATGTATATACATATTTTTTCAGTGGACTTATCAAATCGCCTAATAGGCGATCATTGTATTCCTTATTTTTTTCCTTAAAATCAAATTTCTCATGATAAAAACATGTAACCAATTTGAAAAGAGCCTCTGCAACAGTCCTTATTTGATTACCGTACATCTTGATAAAGTCATCAATATCTTCCCTGTCTTTTGTTGTCTTTATTTGACCTTCAAGTTTCTGCATGCAGTTTTTAAGACGTTCCTCTAATGCTACAGCATTATACAAATACAACTTCTGTTTAGATTCTTGAGCATTTATAGTAAGTTGTTTAGGAATTATCCAAAATGAAGTGATTGGCGTTTTCACTGCTCTTATATATTCACATAAGCCATCTCTTTCTCTCACCAAATTAGATGTAAAGAAACTAGACTTCTCATCAAATCCCTTAATGGTATAGTTACTTGTCTTCACAAATGACTGTATCATTTTTTTCTTCATCGTATAACCATTTACTACAATTGCTATACAATTTCCATTTTTAATACGGATAAAATGAATATTTTTAAAGCGAATAAGGAAACTGTAAATATCAAAAGGAAATGCCATCTTGCGCATTTCTCTCATTTCAGCGTCTTCTTCTGGAACCCGAGTACACAAGCGTATCATACCTTCATCATGATTGAAATCAACACATTCTATCCGGTCGTCATTATCTGCATCTAAACAGTCTATGTTAACGCAGCCTTCTGTTTCTTTTAAAAAATCTTTAAAAAATTCTTCAGCTGTATGACTATCCTCAATCTTATTAGAGTATTTGTCCGCAAAATAAGTAAATAGTTCTACTCTATCATTTTCTATTATTTTCTTCATTTATTTTGAGTTTTTACTACAAAGGTAATGTAGTTTATTATATTTAAGCGAGAATGCTAATAAAAAAAGGATAAGTAGGGAGTTTTAACACCTGAATTGTAATAGTTACGACTGTAGAAAAATCTAATAACTTTACAACCACACTACCTGCTCAACAAGCCGAGTATGTCAATGACGTATTCCGTAGCAGTTACAAAATCGGATTCATTGATGCTATTGAGCCATTGAAAGAATTGGAGTTGGAGCGTCGTCTTGTTCAGAAGATTACCACATTTATAATGGAGTTAGGTAGTGGCTTCAGTTTTATCGGCAATCAGCATACGCTAACATTCAACGATAAGGAGTATAGGGTTGATTTGCTCTTCTTCCATCGCCGACTTCGTTCTATGGTTGCCATTGAATTAAAGATTGGTGAATTTAAGCCCAAATATGTGGGTAAGATGAATTTCTACCTATCTCTATTGGATAAGTTTGAGAAAGCTCCCGATGAAAATCCGTCTATCGGTATTATCCTCTGTGCGGAGAAAGACCATTTGGAGGTAGAATTGGCTCTGCAAGATGTAAACAAGCCTATTGGTGTGGCTGAATATCAATACTTGCTTCCGAAGAATAAGTTACAAGAATTGGTAACGAACGAAATGAAAAGTTCCAACAACGATGAAATCTAACCAAACGAGGCTTCCCATTGATCAATGGAAAGCCTCGTTTGGTTAGTCCTATGCCCTGCATAGTCTCACTTCTATATCAGTTGTCATTTTTACGCACGGCAATAACACGATACGGTAGGTCACGGTCTTGGGACGTTCCATCTCCGATATATGCTTCAGACGAACCACTTACAGCAGTCGACGACCAATAATGAGACTTGTCATCACCCGCAATGTTAGGGTCAGGAGTGAAGTATTGGAATTGACCATAAGCAGGCAGATACCATTCCAAGTCATCTACATTAAAAATAGGGTGAAGCGTTGTGGCTACATCAGTGGTAACTATCTGCATATTATATTTATTCTTCTTCTGTATGTATGTCAAAATACCCGACAAGTCATTAAGGCTACCTTCTTCGCTTGTAATAGTAAATGCAGGGTCTGTATTTTCTGTTTTTGTTGACTCCTGCAACACTGTTTCTAATGAAGATGTTGCGGCTGAACCTCCTAATTGATACAATGCTTTAGAATTAGCCAATCCATCTGTCTCGGATAGAGCTGTGGTAATATTATTAAGTTTTGTATAATCTATATGAACATTCATCTTATACTCTGCCCAAAACTTAATTCCCAAAATACTATAACTGTTAACTTCCGTTTCTGTTAAATATATCCACGAATCTGATGCAGCACCAACAGACAAGTGATTACCATTGTTATATGGAGCTACAATAGAATTGATAAACTCAAGCATTTGTGTACGAGTATAACCAGTCCAACCTGTTCCAATTCCAAAAATTTCTCCGTGATTTTGGTAAAACTGATAAACAACCTTTCGTGTCCATTTAAATCCATATTCACCACTCTCATCATCATCCACAACTTCCCAACCAAAACCTCCATCGGTCCAATTAGGATATTTCTGCAACAGTACTTTTGTTGTAGATACTGTTGAAGCGTCGCCTGTCCCTCTAAGTGTCAGGCTAATCTGTCTATCTTTGTCACTAACATTCTCTGGAATAAATATATAAAACAGCTTGTTGGTTACATTACCTGTTCCAGACCATGAGCTCGAACCTCGAGCAGATTCCGTAGTGACATTACCATTAGCGTCCACTACTTTATCAGTCCAGAAACCTTGTTTTGCAAGAGGATTTACCTCTTCCTCGGGTTGAATGGTTATTTGTTCATCGGAGGAAATGTCTGAAGAGACTTCAATAGTCCAATTGTCAATTCCCTCTACCGTTACATTGGCATAACCAATCACATAGTGAGCATCCAACTTCTTGCCTACAGGCTCGATAGTCAGAGTAAACGATTCGTCAATAGAGAGCATATAGTTGACTGTTTTGTTCTTATCCCAATTGTCATCTGCAATAGAGCCACGAAGAGCAGGCTTATCTGGATACTTGGTAACATCATCAGAGTACAGATGCCCTGTTTTTGAATCCAAAAATTCAATTACCATTTCAGCGTTGTCACCTGGGTTCTGAGGTATAAACATAAATGTTCCTTCCGTAGTATTTACGGGTGTTCCTTCCGCATCCGTACCCAATGATACAAACTTGCCGTCCTGCATCGTAACGGTAAAATCTCCCACAGAAGTCTTGTCAACAACCCACACGCCTTGCTCTACAAGATACTTACCCTTGTTATATACATTCTTGAACGTAATGGATTGTATTTCACCCTTCACAACCGAGCCTATCTTTACATTCACTGCTGACATAATATGCTTGAATGACAACGGTACGGACGTATTATTATCACCTGCTATCCCTTTGGCTGTAGCTACAATTATATCATTTTGCAGTGTGGCATCAGCAGGAACGGTGTATATAAATGATTCCAGTTTAGTTCCGTCACTACTCATCTGGTGTGCAAAGTTGCTTGCTGGCGTATTTGAAACTGCTACGAAGTCTAATGTACCCGACCCTGGCCAATAGTATGTAGTTAGAGAATTGAAAACATCGCCACTGCCTTTGGAGAATTCAAGATTCGAGAAAAACTCCGAAGAAACATTATCCTTTGTATATGTAGCCCACACATCAAATGAGTCGCCGATACTGTTTATAACAGCACCACGGGTCAAAGGCTTTTCTTCACCGTTGTATTGGATTCCATCTTGCACATATACACCGCAAGGTAAAACCTCTTCGCCTGTATCAGTCAAAAGAGAGAAATTGCTCACTCTATTAGGAGAAGCACTGCGTGTTTGGTCGGGCTCCGTCCACTCAATATCAGCATCAAAAGCAATGGTCTTGCTTGGAGATAAAATTGTAGGAGACTCTATAATCTCATCATCGGCACAAGACATCATCAGAAAGGCAAATGCAGCGAAAGATACAATATACAAATAATTCTTCTTCATGTTCTCTATGTTTTCTTATTCTTGCAGTTGAGCCAGCGGCTCATTATAGTGAGTATAAGGGGTAATCAGCCCCTTATACCCTAAATTTCTCAAAAAGAGTGTTTGGTTATTAAGGAATGGTAACATCAGTAAAGTCATTCCATGGAGTAACATTAGCTGTAAATACAATCAGGTACAAATCGCCTTCAGGGTTGATGTTTTCATAATTGAGTGTTGCTGTGAGATTGTAGCTCTGACCTGCGTTCAAGACTAATGCATCTTCAGACAATGTAACAGTATGATTAAATGTATCAGAAACACCACCCTGAGTCATAGTTACAGTAAAGGTAACTGTATAATCTTTAATATCAGCAGGAATTAAGTACTTATGTTCTGTCTCAGCTGATTTCGTACCTGCAATATTCTCAACAAGAGTAGAAGCAAAATTTACGTCACTAGTTGCTGTTGCTGCAGCCCAAGTTTGGGTAGAAGGAGTGTAGATTGCTGTTGTACCTGCATCGTTGATCTTAACTTCAGTTACAGTAAGTGTAACATCGCTAGTTGCAGGGAATCCGTTAATGAAAGTAAACTTAACGCGAGACAACAAGTGACCAAATGTCAAACCTACAGGAGTAGGAGCTGTTGTAAGGTTTTGTGTTTCTGTCAAATCCTTTTCTGCACTAGCGTAAATAAGATCAGTTTCTGAATTACTCACAAATGTTATGGTGCTTGCGCCATTACTACCAGTAAATGTCACACCACCGGTTCCAGATTTTGGCGCTACAGCCTCAAAATTGTACTCATAGCCACCTACCCAATACTGGAGTGGAAAATATGTACATACTCCATCATTAGCAGTTACTGCCTGAGCATTGAAAATCTGCTGGGTAATTGCATCTTTGGTTCTCCAACCATAAACCCCAAAATCTGTAAGGTTAGCCTTTGTAAAATCTACTGCGGCACGAGTAGATTTGTCAACAAATGTTTCAAATCCAATCGCACTCTGTGGATTCATCTCCACCATCTCGTCATTTGTACAGCTGGCAAACATAGCAGTTGCAGCGATACCTAAAAATAAAAATTTCTTCATTGTTTTGAAAATTTAACAATTAATAAATAGGTTTATATTACATTCACTCATTCAATCCAATGGGATTTCAATATCTTCAAATTCTCCCCAATCGTTCACATCCACATCAAAGCCGGAACTTCCCTGCTTACCGTCTTCATCGGAGATTATGATGCCACTCACGGTGATTATTCCGCCATGCGGTTGTTTGGCCACCTGCTCGGTCACATCAAAGTCAAAATTCCTGACGATTCCATTCTTTAACTTGACTTCCAGGTTCAAACCATATCTATCGCTTGTACGCATATAGTTGTCATTCGGATAATTGGGTATTCCAAATGAATTTACAACGGCTTGTGTCCCATAATCCTCAATAGTACAATCATACAAGATTGTGGCAACATCAGCAGAAGTCTTGCCGCTGTTCATATATACGGCTTCTGCCATACCCGCTAATGCACCGCGTGCCAATGCAACATACTGTAGTCCGTGTTCAAATTCATACTTTATCACATAGGTGAATACCAGCGGATGCATTGTAATATCCATATCAGGAGCGACAACCACCTTTTCGGGGGTATATTTCTCCAGATAGTTACCATAAAGCATATCGGGAGCACTTACTGTCTTTTCATTCTTCGTTTGGCTATAGCTGTTACCCATATAGGAACTTCGAGTTCGAGTACGGGTACTGGCTCTGGCTGTGGCGAACGATTCAAGCTTGTCAAATACGATATATTCGGTATCATTATTGTAAAAAAGAAGTGAGTGCGAACCTTCTGACAATAAGAGATTACCACCACTTGCTGGCATGTTTTTCATTTCCTGTCTGCCAGTTTCGTCAAAAGACAATACTCGCAATCCCTCAGGAATGTCCGGACGCAGGCTTTCATAACTCATAGAGAGTTCCTCAGGCCATTCGGCTTCCCAATCAGTAGCATCACCATAGGTATATTGCCATTCCTGTTCATACGATGCTTTCACATTGACATGATACTTCAACGCATGAGGATCGTGGTCATAGCATAGCTCCTTATGTTCACACGATACCAATGGTACTATCAGTATGGCACATAATACATATATGTTAAAGAGTCTCCTCATTTATTGCCTCCTTTCCTTACATTATAGTTACCTCTTCCGATGAGCCACACCAGTGAGATTTCGGCTTTTGTCGGACCCCAATAGTTGCGATTCTTGGTTGCCTGCCACACATAGTGTCCATCAATGGGCAAGTATTCCTTAAATTCTCCCCAATGATAGCCCAGACCGATTGTGAAATCGAGATTCAAGCGTTTGGCAACAGGCAATGAGTAACCATATTCCAATCCAGTAGCCCAGCTCCAACGGTCAGCAAGAACGCCTTTGCCTCCAAGCTGGAAGTCATAAGTTATCATTTGGCCGTACAGTCCTATATGATGACCTGTCAGGGATTTTTCGTGAGCCTTTTTCCCCAACCAATAGCGAACAGCCAAATCGCCACCATATGTGCGCCAATGATCATACTTTTTATCATTCTTCCACCACGCATAATGCCAATTGGCAGCTACGCTGAAGTTACTACCCAAATAGAATTCGGCTCCAAGATTTGGAATGGCTAAAATATTGTATAACAAATTAGTTTTAAGACCCATATAAAATGGGGATTTCTCCTTTGGTTCTTCTATTACAAATTCTGGCACTATAGGTTCTTTCGGTTCATATTCCTGTGTAATAGGTTCGGGCTCTGTTATAATAGGCTGTTGAACAACCGGCAACTCTTTTTTGTAGGTTACAAACACGGCACACGCATTTCGCATACGCTCGAAGAAAAGCTTGTGCATCTGTTGCCAAACCTTACCATCATTCAATGCCCGCAATTTCACGATGCGATTATCAATGTGTAAGTTTGGATAATGATAATCAACCAACAAAGACTCTTCTTCCAGTATGGCAAGCACTTCATTTTTATAAACTAGTTCTGAATCTTCAATTTGGGATTTAAGAAATTCCCAAGGAATGTAGTTGTCATTATGGGTAATGATACTGTCGGGAATATCCACCTGCTGGCGGACGAGATTTTCAAGAGCTGTAAGGCGACCTCGTGCCAACTTGCGGTTAAGCTGGTCGCTGCCTTCAGGTGATGCTGCACAACAGAAGGAAACTTCAACGATGTTGATTGTACTGTCCTGACGGATATTCCGTAGGAACTCAATGATTTCCTGCATACGGACAGCGTTGTCCGAGTATGCAGAATCAATGACAGTACTGTTCACACGGAAATCGACGCAAATCTCCGTGCGTCTCTCTTGCGAATACGTAGCACATAATCCAAACAGCAAGAGAATCAGTGTTATACAATATTTTTTAATATACATATGTTTTTTACATTTAGTATGCTTTAGGTATGTTTATAAATCATTCTTATTTATCTTCTTCGATGCAACCTGTAATAACTTATGCTTTTCTATTGCTTCGGGATAGTTACGACGGATAAACCCTCCGAGACTGTTATATGTAAGCCCCAATCGCTGGGCAATGGATTTTAACGGCTCGGGAGTAGTCTCATAGAGCTGTAATGCCTTAGCATATTTCTCTGCACTGCGATTAGAAACGGTTCTTCCATTATTTGCCTTTGTCATTCCACGGACTGCAGTCAATTCGGGATAGTGTTCCTTCAAGTACATTCTAAACACCTCCGGATTGAGACCGAACGCGGCAATGGCATCCTTGTATTTATAGTGAGGTATTTATAGTGAGCCGAAGTAGTTTGACCTTTGCTGCCACGAAGTTTAACATTCTCATGTTCTGTCAGGTTGTGACGTTTAAGGATTAGTTCACGATGATGTTTGGACAGATACGAACTGAATGCACTGAATCCTACTCCCGTTCTTTCGCATATATCTTTTATCGAAAGACCGGAATCCGAATACAGGGTTATAGCCTCCCTATATTTCAATTCTGTACTTATGTTCATTTCCTGACCTTGCATAAATTACTCTTCGTTATGGCAATTAATGTATTTACTACTGTTAATCAGTAATATACGCACTGCTTAACAAGCATTACACAAACTTCTCTTTGGAAGAGAAATTGATGCATCAACTATTGGTTGGAAATTAGCGCTTTAACCGAAAAGGTGTAATTTATTCACTCAACAATCCATTTTTTGCCCGAACAAAATCAGAATTTCGCATAACATTTTTTTGTGTAAATTGGTGATATTTACCGAAAAAAGTGTAATTTTGCAACGGTAATCATTTCTCTTCCAAAGAGATAAGTTCTCTCTTCCAAAGAGACTTTACAATTCGCTCAACAATCCTCCACTTACAGAGACTTCAGAATCATACTATTCGCCTTGTCAATTGCCATTGTGTCCAACGATGCCAGGTAGATGCGTGTAGTAGCTTCTGAGTCGTGCCCCATTCCCTCGCTGATAACCGAAATAGGAACATTCTTGCTCTTGGCAATACTCGCCCAAGCGTGACGGCTCACATACATCGTAAGCGATACAGACAATCCTAATTGGTTTCCGATGACTTTTAGGCTACGGTTGATGTTGTGAGCCGTATAGATGTATTGCTTGCGTTCATCTATTTCACTGAGAGGCTTGATGATAGGCAACAGATATTGCGACAGTGGATTATCGTACTTATCCACTATTTCCTGCATACACATCTCCCATTTGATGAATAGCTGTTGCCCTGTCTTGCGTCTGCGGTACGATAAGATATTGCCGTTCAAGTCCTTTTTTCGAAGGTATGCCATATCCACGAATGACATTCCACGAGTGTAAAAGGAAAAGAGAAACATATCACGGGCAAAACCAAGAGTGGGATTCATCGACAAGTCCATCTCCTTAATCTGCTTGATAGTCTTGAGTGGTACAGCTCGCTTGAGAGTCTTTTCCACACCTGTATAGACATGCTTGAACGGGTATCGCTGGGTGGTCAATTCCTTTTCAACGGCACGATTATACACAGCCCGAAGATTACGCATATAAAATGATGAGCTATTCGGGCTTACTCCGCTACGCTTCAAGTAGGCTTCGTATGCCATCATCATATCGGTATCCATTTCATCCAATGTCAAATCCTTGTCCTCACGAAAGCGTTTGAAGCTGCTGAGAGTTGCGGTATAGGTTTCAGAAGTGCGTATCTTGCCCAATGTTTTCAGATTGGAGATGACACCCTCCATAAATGAGAAGAGATAATTTTCGGGATTATCCGATACAAATTCAGCTATTACATCATCTGCGGTATAGTCACAACCGCTATGCTCAAATCCTGAAATAATCTTTTGAAAAGACTTGACATCCATATGGATTTTATCGCTTATTTCCGAAAGATAACGCTTTCTCTCATCATTGAATCGTGGTAACACCACCTCCGTTAAGTGGCTGTTCCACTCATAGCCGTAGAGACGGTAGCCCGTCTTTTGCTGACGGGCTACACGATTATGGATTACTTGATAGAAAATTGTACCTTGTCCGCCATCAACTGTTGATGGTCGGAACTTAATCTTTACTGTTGCCATATCACAATCAGGGTTTTGATTTGTTAATCAGATTAACCTTACTATCGTCCTGCTTGTTCTTGATGGACTTGGCTTTGGATTCTTGTTCCTTTGCAGCCTGCTCTTTAAGTCGTGCTTGTTCTGCAAGGGCGGCTTGCTTGCGGACAGCCTCTTCGTAAGTCTCCACATCCTCACGCATTTGCTCGATTGCTTCATTATTACGGTTTAGCTCAAAGACGTCCTCCAAAGTGGCTATCTGCTCTGCTGAAGCATCACCTTTCATCTTGATATAGCGATATTTGAGGTCGTTATCCTCTTCTCGCTGATTAGGTTTCCCCGATATTATTATCCAAGTAAACATTCCAAAAATCAAAGCCGTTTCTATCACAATAGTCCAAAAGACAAATGGCGTTTCAAAGCCAATTCTATGATGCTTGAAATTATGAACGCCATCCTCAATGGTTGTTTTTAGTTTCTGCACTAACGACTTTACCTCATCGGATGTTTGCTTCTGGTTAGTCTTAATCTCATTCAATGATTTTAATACTTCGGTTGATGTTCGAGTATTGACAATAGCCGATTTCGTGTCCTTGAAATTATCATTAAGGATACTCAAATGATCTACTACTGCACCAGCAAACTTCTTAATTTTGGTTTCGGTGTATTCAAAACCTTGCTTATTGTTCTTGTTAATCAAAGCCTTGATATCTTGAACTACTCTCGCATAAGCTTCGTTATCAACTATCGAATTGCTTGTGCTCGATTGAACTTTTTTCAATTCATTTATACCGGCTTCAATTCTCTCCATGCATCCGTAGATGCCTTCCATACACGACTCTTGGTCGTTGGTGTTATAGTTTTTACTCATGGTTGTTTGAATTTAAATTTGTTAAACTTCGGGTTAATTAGAATCTTATTCCTCGATTCTTTTTTTTCTTATCCTTCTTTTTCTTCTGCCAAGAAGGTACTTGTTCATCCTCATGCAGAGTGTCCAATGGTGTAAATAAGCCCATTCCGTTACTCTCAATAAGGTTGTCGGTAACACTGTAATTGCGTTCCTCCTCTTGCCTTATCGGTTGCTGTTTAGGCTCAATTCCAGTCTGCATTTTCGGCTTATCCCAACTTAATTGTTCGTTAAGTTTTGAATAACTGAACTGCCTACTCACATCGGAAGCCTTGAATGTAAGCCCATCCTTTGTGAATCGTATGCCTTGTATGTCATCCACGGCACGAGTATTCTTTTGCCTAAATGAAAACTCCAAATAAATGCCTCTGCGTTTCAATTCCTCGTTAAACTCCTCCCAAGTTCGGCATCGCTTCAATGCAGTCTTAACAGCATTATGAATCTCATACTTTACTCGCTCAGGATTGTGGAGCTTCTTCACATTGGTCTTGCCCTTATCCTCTGCGTAGGTCAATCCGTATTTGTCTTTCAGTCTCTTTGTAGCAATCTCATTACGCTTAAAATCGTTCTGCGAAGAGATTACTTTACCATCGTAGTTGATGCGATTATAGACCAAATGGCAATGCGGATTGTCGGTGTCATGATGCCTGACCAAGATGAATTGAGTGTTCTTAATGCCCATCAGTTCCATATACTCCAATGCGATCTTAACCATAAACTCATCGCTTAATCGTGGTGCATCTTCTCTCTTAAAGCTGAGGGCAATGTGTCCTAACGGTTGCTTAATCTTCGGATTTAAGAGACTCTGACAGTTGAAACTATCAATCATCTCCTTGTTTGTTCCGAGCAGTACTCCGTCCGATGCAATGATTTCGGCATTGTCTTTTCCCATCACATAGCGTATGCATCCACCAAAGGATTTTCCCTTCTTGATTTTACCTATCATCTGCTCCTCCTTTCTTCGGCTTTGTAATTGCTTAATACTTCTTTCAACTTGACAAGCAATTCCATCACTATATTCTTAGTGCGATAGAATCCCGTTTGATGTGATAGCTTTGTAAGCTGATTGAGGTTGTTTGCCATACCCGTAAGGTTACGGATTACGACAGCATCTTCTACCGAATGTTTGGCTACGATTCGGGCATCAAAAGCAGAATCTCGTATGTACTCGGCAAGCGTGCGATTGGCATTCTTGCTTCGGCGGCGTAACATCTCATAGTCTGGCTTTGAGAACTTCACCGTTACCGACTTCGTAAGTCGTTTCAGAGTGCTGACCTGCGGTCTTCCTCTGGGCTTTGTTTTGTTTGGTTTCTTATTGTTCATCATCGTACTTTTTTACATTGTTATTGATTCTTCAATTTGGCATTTCACAATCTGCGACCATCGGGAGCGGATTGCCTCCACTTGGGAGTGGAGCGAGGTTTTTCGGGTGCAATGGCGGCTTGTCCGACATTTTTCGGCATCCCGAAAGATAACCTCGCTACACCCCAAGACTAAGATCTTGCTGCTTCCACCATCATTGACGGTTTTTGATTGCTGAGAGTGCCTTTTTCAGTCGCTGATAATGGTACCGTGAGCGGTATATCGGTTGCTTCCGTTATTCCGTGCTTCCGACCTCTCGCACTCTCGCATTCTTGCTTTATCGCAGGCTATCCGTCAGGTCAGCACTACAATTTTCTCCACTGCTCAAAGTCGGCATCGTAGGTGTCGAGATGCTGACGGGCTATATTCTCAAGCAAGCCCGAAACACTCATCTTGCGACCTCCGAGTT
>OKWH01000268.1_pt1 | contig 23038 bp, 16 predicted proteins | sample 1607021 | NCBI WGS metagenome assembly OKWH01 (sample SAMN04414076, study PRJEB24778) | human gut metagenome | material: faecal | host: Homo sapiens | reverse complement strand
GGGACTGAGACACGGCCCAAACTCCTACGGGAGGCAGCAGTGGGGAATATTGCACAATGGGGGAAACCCTGATGCAGCGACGCCGCGTGAGTGAAGAAGTATTTCGGTATGTAAAGCTCTATCAGCAAGGAAGATAATGACGGTACTTGACTAAGAAGCCCCGGCTAACTACGTGCCAGCAGCCGCGGTAATACGTAGGGGGCAAGCGTTATCCGGATTTACTGGGTGTAAAGGGAGCGTAGACGGTATGGTAAGTCAGATGTGAAAGCCCGGGGCTTAACCCCGGAACTGCATTTGAAACTATCAAACTAGAGTGTCGGAGAGGTAAGTGGAATTCCTAGTGTAGCGGTGAAATGCGTAGATATTAGGAGGAACACCAGTGGCGAAGGCGGCTTACTGGACGATAACTGACGTTGAGGCTCGAAAGCGTGGGGAGCAAACAGGATTAGATACCCTGGTAGTCCACGCCGTAAACGATGAATACTAGGTGTCAGGGAACAATAGTTCTTTGGTGCCGCAGCAAACGCATTAAGTATTCCACCTGGGGAGTACGTTCGCAAGAATGAAACTCAAAGGAATTGACGGGGACCCGCACAAGCGGTGGAGCATGTGGTTTAATTCGAAGCAACGCGAAGAACCTTACCTGGTCTTGACATCCCAATGACGCCTCTTTAATCGGAGGTTTCCTTCGGGACATTGGAGACAGGTGGTGCATGGTTGTCGTCAGCTCGTGTCGTGAGATGTTGGGTTAAGTCCCGCAACGAGCGCAACCCTTATCTTTAGTAGCCAGCAGTTCGGCTGGGCACTCTAGAGAGACTGCCAGGGATAACCTGGAGGAAGGTGGGGATGACGTCAAATCATCATGCCCCTTATGACCAGGGCTACACACGTGCTACAATGGCGTAAACAAAGGGAAGCAAAACTGTGAGGTTGAGCAAATCCCAAAAATAACGTCTCAGTTCGGATTGTAGTCTGCAACTCGACTACATGAAGCTGGAATCGCTAGTAATCGCAGATCAGAATGCTGCGGTGAATACGTTCCCGGGTCTTGTACACACCGCCCGTCACACCATGGGAGTCGGATATGCCCGAAGTCAGTGACCCAACCGTAAGGAGGGAGCTGCCGAAGGTGGAGCCGATAACTGGGGTGAAGTCGTAACAAGGTAGCCGTATCGGAAGGTGCGGCTGGATCACCTCCTTTCTAAGGAAAGAAGAAGTAAGGAATGGAAAAGAAGTTACTGTTTGGTTATGAGTGTTCATATAAAATAAGAATGTAAGTGAAACCTCGAAAGCACAGCTTTCTCGGTCGCGACTGCGTCGCTTATATTTCATACATTAAACAGTCATTTACAGACAAGTCTGAAACAACTGTTTAATATACGAAATGCACTTACTTATGTACACGCAAAATTTCTGGTGGTGATGCGCTAAGGGGACACACCCGTTCTCATCTCGAACACGATGGTTAAGACTTTAGCGGCCGATGGTACTATACTGGAGACGGTATGGAAGAGTAGGTGGCTGCCAGAATAAATAAAAAGATAAACAGCGATCAGATTTCAGCGATAATAAACAGATGTCTGGCAGATAAGCATACTGTGCTGGAATGTGATGACTGTTTATCAGTCAGAAGTGCGGGAACACATAAAACTAATGTACCTTGAAAACTACACATTGAAATATCTTAATTAGTAAATCTGAAAAGATTTAACAATTCAAGACATCCGAGGTCATATGAGAAATCATATGAAAGAAAACGTAACATAAGTTACACTAAACCAACACCTGCAACGCTATGCAGAGTGTAAATGCGAAAGCATTGAATGGTTAAGCGAATAAGAGCGTAGGGTGGATGCCTTGGCACTAAGAGCCGAAGAAAGACGTGATAAGCTGCGATAAGCGTTGGTGAGGAGCAAATATCCTGTGACCCAGCGATTTCTGAATGGGGAAACCCGGCAGGACAGACTCCTGTCACTGTATGGTGAATACATAGCCATGCAGAGGGAACCCGGTGAACTGAAACATCTAAGTAGCCGGAGGAAGAGAAAGAAACATCGATTTCCAGAGTAGCGGCGAGCGAAAAGGAAAGAGCCTAAACCGTCGTGCGTGCATGACGGGGTTCGGACTGCAACAAGTGAGCTGATTTGATAGAAGAACGGTTTTGGGAAAGCCGGCCAGAGAGAGTGAAAGCCTCGTAATCGAAATCAATAGGCAGCGAGCAGGATCCAAAGTACCACGAGACACGAGAAACCTTGTGGGAAGAAAGGGGGACCACCCCCTAAGGCTAAATACTACTTAGTGACCGATAGCGCATAGTACTGTGAAGGAAAGGTGAAAAGAACCCCGGGAGGGGAGTGAAAAAGAACCTGAAACCCTATGTTTACAAGCTGTGGAACAACTATCAAAAGTTGAACCGCGTACTTTTTGTAGAACGGTCCGGCGAGTTGCGTATGCGGGCAAGGTTAAGCACTGAAGGTGTGGAGCCGAAGGGAAACCAAGTCTTAAGAGGGCGTCAAGTCAGTATACGCAGACCCGAAACCGGGTGATCTATCCATGTCCAGGTTGAAGTTGCCGTAAAAGGCAATGGAGGACCGAACACACATCCGTTGAAAAGGGTGGTGATGAGGTGTGGATAGGGGAGAAATTCCAATCGAACCCGGAGATAGCTGGTTCTCCTCGAAATAGCTTTAGGGCTAGCCTCGATACAGACTAACGGAGGTAGAGCACTGAATTCTTAAGGGGGCGTCAAAGCTTACCAAGAGATATCAAACTCCGAATGCCGTATAGCCGATTATCGGGAGTCAGACTGCACGAGATAAGTTGGGCAGTCAAAAGGGAAAGAGCCCAGACCTCCAGCTAAGGTCCCAAAGTGCGTGTTAAGTGGAAAAGGATGTGGGATTTCGAAGACAACTAGGATGTTGGCTCAGAAGCAGCCATACATTCAAAGAGTGCGTAATAGCTCACTAGTCGAGAGGTCCTGCGCCGAAAATGTCCGGGGCTAAAACACGACACCGAAGCTGAGGAACATATAAATGTTGGTAGAGGAGCATTCTTAACGGAACGAAGCTGTACCGGAAGGAGCAGTGGACTGTTAAGAAGAGAGAATGCCGGAATGAGTAGCGAGATGGAGGTGGGAATCCTCCAGGCCGAATATCCAAGGTTTCCAGAGTAAAGCTGATCTGCTCTGGGTAAGTCGGGGCCTAAGGCGAGGTCGAAAGACGTAGTCGATGGACAACAGGTTGAGATTCCTGTACTGCAATGTAACAGAACTGTGGGGACACAGAGAGAAAGTGGGACCCGGGAGTGGAAAAACCGGGGCAAGCGGGGTACCGGAATGACAGGCAAATCCGTCATTCAACGGGAAGACGTAATGCGTACCGAAATAAGAGTAGGGAAGTCCATGAGCTAGCTGTCAAGAAAAGCCGCTATTGTTTGCATTGTACCCGTACCGTAAACCGACACAGGTGGATGAGGAGAGAATCCTAAGGCCGACGGAAGAAGTATTGTTAAGGAACTCGGCAAAATGACTCCGTAACTTCGGGATAAGGAGTGCCAGGAAACTGGCCGCAGAGAATTGGTCCAAGCAACTGTTTAGCAAAAACACAGGTTTATGCAAAACCGTAAGGTGAAGTATATGAGCTGACGCCTGCCCGGTGCTGGAAGGTTAAGGGGAGTGCTTAGCGCTTGCGCGAAGGTGCGAACTTAAGCCCCAGTAAACGGCGGCCGTAACTATAACGGTCCTAAGGTAGCGAAATTCCTTGTCGGGTAAGTTCCGACCCGCACGAAAGGCGTAATGATTTGGACGCTGTCTCGACAATACATCCGGTGAAATTGAAGTACCAGTGAAGATGCTGGTTACCTGCGCCAGGACGGAAAGACCCCATGGAGCTTTACTCTAGCTTGATACTGGGATTCGATATTGTATGTACAGGATAGGTGGGAGGCTGAGAACTCATGACGCCAGTTGTGAGTGAGCCGCTGTTGGGATACCACCCTTGCAGTATTGGATTTCTAACCTGCCGCCGTAAACCGGCGGGGGGACAATGTCAGGTGGGGAGTTTGACTGGGGCGGTCGCCTCCGAAAGAGTATCGGAGGCGCTCAAAGGTTCCCTCAGAATGGTTGGAAACCATTCGAAGAGTGCAAAGGCAGAAGGGAGCTTGACTGTGACACCGACGGGTGGAACAGGTACGAAAGTAGGACTTAGTGATCCGGTGGTATAAAGTGGGATTGCCATCGCTCAACGGATAAAAGCTACCCTGGGGATAACAGGCTTATCACTCCCAAGAGTTCACATCGACGGAGTGGTTTGGCACCTCGATGTCGGCTCATCGCATCCTGGGGCTGTAGTAGGTCCCAAGGGTTGGGCTGTTCGCCCATTAAAGCGGTACGCGAGCTGGGTTCAGAACGTCGTGAGACAGTTCGGTCCCTATCCGGCGTGGGCGTAGGATATTTGAGAGGAGCTGTCCTTAGTACGAGAGGACCGGGATGGACTGACCTCTGGTGTATCTGTTGTCTTACCAAAGGCATGGCAGAGTAGCCAAGTCGGGACGGGATAAACGCTGAAGGCATCTAAGCGTGAAGCCCCCCTCAAGATGAGATATCCCATACGCAAGTAATAAGACCCCTTGAAGACGACAAGGTTGATAGGTTAGAGGTGGAAGTGCAGTAATGCATGCAGCTGACTAATACTAATAGGTCGAAAGCTTAACCAAAACGGTTTAGGAAAGAGGACGGAAGTTAAGAATTGGAAGATAAGTTAATGTGTAGTTTTGAAGGTACAGAAGGATATATAAAGAAGAAAAAGAGAACAGATGATGTTCTCTTTTTTTTGCTTACCAGGAAAATTCGTTGAAATTGTCCTGGTAAGTAAAAAACGCTCAGTGATGATCGCACTGAGGTGGAGCAGAAAATGTTGCTATATCAACCCGCCGCAGGCGGGGAATAACGCAAGCGACATTCTTTATTCTTGTGTAGAAATATATTAAGTGAAGACCTAAAGAAAGCTAATTGAGAAAAATAAAAATAGAACAACATATGCATTGTTCTATTTTCTTTTATACTGAATCAATATATTCTTATACTATTATCAAAATTAAAAATGCACTCGATGGGACTTGAACCCACACCCAGAAAACTGGACATGAACCTGAATCATGCGCGTATGCCAATTCCGCCACGAGTGCATAATCTGTTTATAATACAGACATAGCCAATATTATAACAGTAAAAATAGTAAAAATCAATATCTTAAACATAATAAAAAAATATTTATTGTTTTATTAATATGAAATATATGATAAAATTAGATTATAATATTACGTGATGTAAAATTACATAAAAACTATATTCTAGAGATGAAAATTGAGTGTATTATGGGATAATGGTAATCTGTCAGATGTGGTTTATACACATATATATGATAAAGACTCAATAATGATTCGGAAATGGAGATACTATGGAAGAAAAAATAGCGGAAGATATGGCAGGAAAGATTGAAGAGTTGTCAGAAAACATTAAGAAAAAGAAGAAAAAAATTAAAGAAGAGAAAAAGGAATTACATAATCAGTTTCAGAAGAAAGGGTTAATGAAGAAGATATTACTTGTTTCATTAATACCTATTATAATAATGGCAGTGATGTTAACAGTTATAAGTTCATATAAACTGATAGAAGTAATGAGAGAAGATGCCTATTCAGAACTTGAAGCAGTTGCTAATATGGTAGATAAGGTTTATGATGAAATTGATGACAGTAATTATGTATACGAAGATGGCGAATTAAAAAAAGGAAGTTACAGAATAACTAATAACAATACCATGATTGATGCAATTAAGAAGAAAACTGGAGATGACATAACAGTATTTTATAAAAATGAATCTATTTTGACTACTATATTCGATAAAAAAATGAATAGAGTAAATCATTTATTTGTAAAAGAGGATATAGAGAATACAGTTATAAAAAATGGTAAAGTATACAAATGCAGAGAAACAATTGCAGGAACAGAATATTGCTCAGTATACATTCCGTTGAAAGATAATTCGGAAAATGTTATTGGTATGTTATCTGCTTCTAAAGAGATAAAAATAGTAATTGATAAAATGACAGAAGTAGTATTAATTATTGGTTGTTCAATTTTGGCTTTACTTGTAATAACCATTTTTGCAATAACTTATATGGTTAATGGTATTATTAAAAGGATTAAGAACGTATCAGGCTATCTTGGAAATATGAGAGGTGGCGATTTGACAACTTCAATTGATAAGAAAGTAATCGATGATAAGACAGAAATTGGTGACATAGCCGAATCAGCAATAAAGCTTAATTTTTCATTGAGTGAAATGATAGAGAATATAAAAAATATTGTTAATAATCTTTCAGAGTCATCAGTTAAGATAAAAGAAACAGTTGATATTACTAATAGTACAACAGAAGAAGTCGATAAAGCAATAGAGGAGATTGCGACGGGAACAGTATCACAGGCAGAAGAGACACAGAATGCCACAAATGATATTATAGCTATGGGACAGGAGATTGAGAGAATATCAAAGTCTGTCGAGAATCTTACTAATAACTCTAAGATAATGAAGAAAAATGGCGAAGAAGCACATAAAATGGTTGTTGAACTATCAGTAGCAAATGCAAAAACTATGTCAGCAGTAGACAGAATATATAAACATACTGAACTTACTAATGATGCGGTATTAAGAATAAGCAATGCAGCAAATGCTATAACAGCTATTGCTGAAGAAACTAATCTGTTAGCCTTGAATGCAAGTATAGAAGCAGCGAGAGCAGGAGAAAATGGTAAAGGCTTTGCAGTGGTAGCAAGTGAGATACAGTCATTAGCTGAACAGACTAATGTTTCAGCAGATGAGATAATGAATGAAATTAATGGTTTAATGTCTGAATCAGAAAAATCAGTAGAAGTTATGAGAGAAGTTAAAACCAATGTTGATATGCAGTCAAGTAAGCTTGCTAATACAAAAGAAAATTTCAATGTAGTAATAGATGGAGTTATGAAATCTGTTGAAAGTGTAAGTGAAATCGAATTACTTATGAATGAATTAAATGAAAACAGAAAACTAATAATTGACATAATACAGTCGTTGTCAGCAATTTCAGAAGAAAATGCGGCAGCTTCAGAAGAAACGTCTGCATCTACAACACAATTAAGTGAAGTAATTAACGACTTAGCTAAAGATGCAGATAGTTTAAATAATTTAGCGCAGACACTTAACAAGGAAATAAGTGTATTTAAAACAGTATAATTATTTATCATATAATATATTAATATCTAAAGTAAATAACTTCTAGCCAATAAAAAAGGTTGGAAGTTATTTTTTTAAATAATATTATATAGATATAAAGTGTCATTCAAAAATAATAAGGTAATATTTGAAGATAATGTTTAAGTGAGAGTATACTTTTAATTTTAGACGGGAATTCTGTAAGTAAAATTTTGACGAATAATGAGATTGAAATATAAAAATAAATAATTTAACAAAATAATAGAAAAATAATTAAAAAGTTGTTGACAAATGTCTATATTAATGTTAATATAATTAACGCATTTGAGTTAACAAATGAATGCGGAAATGCTGGAATTGGCAGACAGGCTAGACTAAGGATCTAGTGTTGGCAACGACGTGAGGGTTCAAGTCCCTTTTTCCGCATTGCAAGCCCTTAGAGATAACTAAGGGCTTTTTACGTTATATAAAATTTATTTAAGTATCTGTTAGAAGGATATGGAATGGAGGTATGCTTTATGTCAACACCACATAATAGTGCAAATAAGGGGGATATAGCAAAAACTGTATTGATGCCCGGAGATCCTTTAAGAGCAAAATTTATAGCTGAAACATTTTTAACTGATGTTAAACAGTTTAATGAAGTCAGAAATATGTTTGGATATACAGGAAAGTATAATGGAAAAGAAGTTTCCGTAATGGGCTCGGGTATGGGTATGCCATCAATTGGTATCTATTCATATGAGTTATATTCAATGTATGGTGTAGAAAATATAATAAGAATTGGTTCAGCAGGTTCATATTGTGAAGAAGCAGGAGTGTTTGATGTAGTACTTGCCAATGCTGCTTATTCAGAATCAAGCTATGCAAAGACACAGAGTGGATATGATAAGGATATTACATATCCATCAGAAGTTTTAAATTATAAAATCAGAAAATCAGCCCAAAATCTTGGTAAAAAGATAATAGAGGGTTGTGTACATTCATCAGATGTATTTTACAGAGAAGATAAAACTCCTTATTATAAGAATTTATATGAAGAAAAAGGCTGTGTATGTGTTGAGATGGAGAGCTTTGCGTTATTCCATAATGCATCAGTCTTAGGTAAAAATGCAGCATGTATTCTTACAATATCTGATTCGTTTGTATCTTCCCAGGTTACAACCGCAAATGAGAGACAGAAATCATTTACAGATATGATGGAAATTGCATTAGATGCAGCAATTATGTAGATATGTAGAATAAAAGTATAAAAATATTTACATAAAAAAAGGAAATAAAAGATTTATGTAGAATAATATATATGGAGGATTGTGATAATCACAGAATTATAAATTATATTAGTTATAATTATCGATTTACAATGCCTGAATCAATTTTGAATTAGTTCCAAAGCAGATTTATAATATTTTATAGTAGAATATAATAGCAGGGAGGAATTTGATGACTATTAGAGAAGAATTAGAGGAAATTGAATTAAAAACTCTTAGTAAATATGCGTCATTTAGCAGATATTCCAAAGGTCGCGACAGAGAAGAAACTCCATGTGATATACGAACCTGTTATCAGAGAGACAGAGACAGGATAATTCATTGTAAGGCATTTAGACGATTGAAACATAAAACACAGGTATTTTTAGCACCGGCAGGTGACCATTATAGAACCAGACTCACGCATACTCTTGAGGTTTCGCAGATTGCTAGAACAATAGCAAAAGCTCTTAGGATGAATGAAGATTTGACGGAAGCAATTGCTCTTGGACATGATTTGGGACATACTCCATTTGGACATGCCGGAGAATCGGCACTTAATAATATTTGCAAGGATGGTTTCGCACATTTTGAGCAGAGTATAAGGGTAGTCGAGATTCTTGAGAAGAAGGGTCAGGGATTAAATCTTACTAAGGAAGTAAGGGATGGTATAGTCAACCACAGAACTTCAGGCAATCCATCTACTATGGAAGGTAAGATTGTCAGACTTTCGGATAAAATAGCATACATTAATCATGATATAGATGATGCGATTAGAGGAAAAATACTTAGTGAAAGTGATTTGCCTGTCGAATTTACAAATATATTAGGTCATTCTAAAAAAGAAAGACTTAATACGATGATTTATGATATTGTTAATAACAGTCTAGATGAACCAGATATTATAATGTCGGTAAGAATAGAAAGTGCAATGAAGGGGCTGCGTGAGTTTATGTTTAAAAACGTGTACTCTAATCCTGTCGCAAAGGGAGAAGAGATAAAGGCAAAACGTATGCTTACACAATTATATAATTATTATTTATATCATATAGAAGAGATGCCGGAAGAATATATATGGCTTATCAATGTTAGAAAAGAGAGGCCTGAAAGAGTAGTATGTGATTATATTGCTGGAATGACTGATCAGTATTCAGTTAGAAAATTTGAAGAATTATTTGTTCCATCTTTCTGGAAGTCATAATATAGAATGCAGGTAATTAAATAAATACTTAGTTAGTAGTTACATATTATACGAATTATAGGGTAAATTGTAATTACCTGTATAGATAGCATAAAAGTGAGGAAGATATGTATTATTCAGATGATTTGATTGAGGAAATAAGGTCTAGAAATGATATTGTAGATGTAATTTCTTCATATGTGAAATTGAAAAAACAGGGAGCAACATATTTTGGATTATGCCCATTTCATAATGAGAAGTCACCATCATTTTCCGTAACACCGGGTAAACAGATGTATTATTGCTTTGGTTGTGGTGAAGGTGGAAATGTATATTCATTTATTATGAAATATGAGAATTATTCATTTGTAGAAGCTGTTAAGATGTTAGCAGACAGAGCAGGAATAACTCTTCCAGAGGCAGAATATTCAGAAGAAGAAAGAAAAAGAGCAGATTTGCGTGCCAACCTGTTAGAAATTAATAAAAAGGCGGCAATGTATTTTCATCATCAGTTGAAAAGTGAAAAAGGAAAGATAGGTCTTAAGTATTTTAACGAAAGAGGACTTGATAATGAAACTATTGTAAGATTTGGTCTTGGATATTCAACAAAGACAAGTAATGATTTATATCAATATATGAAAACATTTGGATATTCAGATGATATATTAAAGGAATCAGGGCTTTTTTCATTCTCTGAGAAAGGAACTTATGATAAATTCTGGAACAGAGTTATGTTTCCTATTCTTGATATTAACAGTCGTGTAATTGGTTTCGGCGGTCGTGTTATGGGCGAGGGTGAACCGAAATACCTCAATTCACCGGAGACTAAGATATTTGAGAAAAGCCGTAATCTGTATGGTATGAATTTCGCAAGGATAAGCAGGAAACCATATTTACTTATATGCGAAGGATATATGGATGTTATCGCTTTACACAGGGCAGGTTTTACTAATGCAGTGGCGGCACTTGGTACAGCTTTTACAGATCAGCATGCGATGCTTATTAAGAGGTATGTAAAGGAAGTCGTACTTACCTTTGATAGTGATGGAGCAGGTCGAAAAGCGGCTCTAAGGGCTATTCCGATATTAAAGCGTGCAGGCATTGCAATGAAAGTGTTAGATATGACACCATATAAGGATCCTGATGAATTTATAAAGAATTTAGGAGCCGACGAATATCAAAAGAGAATAGACAATGCAATGAACAGCTTTATATTTGAAATAAAAATGATGAGAGAGCAGTATGATTTAGATGATCCTCATGCAAAAGCGGAATTCTATAATAATGTTGCTAATAAATTATTAGAATTTCCGGACGAGCTAGAAAGAAATGTGTATATTGAAGCTGTAAGTAAAGAATTTATGATACCATTTGAGAGTCTTGATAAAATGGTTAAAAAGTTAGCTCTATCGTATAGTGGAGAAGGATATACTGATAGATATAATGAAAATGAAGTAAATGAAGAAATAGAAAGAGACTTAAAGAAATCTAAAAAACATTTAGAAGATGGTGTTAAGCAGGCTCAGAAGATTTTATTGACATGGTTGATAGAAGATGAGAATATTTATGGAAAAATTAAAGATATTATTTCAGAAAAGGATTTTGTCGAGCCATTGTATTATATGGTAGCAAAAATGCTATTTGAACAGTTAGAAAGTGGAGCAATTAATCCGGCGAAGATTCTGAATCAATTTACTGAAGAGGACGAACATAGAGAAGCAGCAGAATTGTTTAATACTTCATTACGTGAAGAGATGAGCAGTCAGGAAAAGGAAAAAGCACTTAATGATACAGTGTATAAGGTTAAGAAAAATAGTCTTGATTATGCAAGCAGAAATGCTAAAGAAGTAAGTGAATTACAGGAAATTATCAATGAACAGAAAAAATTGCAGAAAATACGCATAATACTGTAAAACTTAGATGTATTGGAGGACGGCACAATATGAATGAAAATGATTTAAAATTTAATGAGAGAATAGCAAAACTGTTAGAATTGTCTAAAAAGAATAATAATTCGTTAAAATATGAAGATATTATGGCAGAATTTCCAGATACTTCAGAAGACGGAGAATTATTTGACAGGGTTTTTGAGCAACTTGAAAAGGCAAAGGTTGAAATTATTCCAATGTCGGATAAAGAGATGGATTCATCAGCTCTTTTAGATGAAATTGATGGTGATGAAAAGTATGAAGGCATACCTGATGTAGATTTATCGAAGGTAGATTTGTCTGTTCCGGAGGGTGTTGGAATGGATGATCCCGTAAGAATGTATCTTAAGGAAATAGGTAAAGTGCCACTTTTGACAGCAGAAGAGGAAATTGAACTTGCCAAGAAAATAGAATTAGGCGATGAAGAAGCTAAACAGAAGCTTGCTGAGGCTAATTTACGTCTTGTTGTAAGTATTGCAAAAAGATATGTTGGAAGAGGAATGTTATTTTTGGATCTGATTCAGGAGGGTAATTTAGGTCTGATTAAGGCTGTTGATAAGTTCGATTACAGAAAAGGATATAAATTCAGCACATATGCTACATGGTGGATAAGACAGGCAATTACAAGGGCAATTGCGGATCAGGCAAGAACAATCAGAATACCGGTCCATATGGTAGAGACCATTAATAAGATTATGAGAGTGTCAAGACAGTTAGTTCAGGAACTTGGAAGAGAACCAAGTGCTGAGGAGATAGCTAAAAAACTTGATATGCCTGTTGAGAAAGTAAGAGAAATTATTAAGATAGCCCAGGAACCTGTATCATTAGAGACACCTATCGGAGAAGAGGAGGATAGTCATTTAGGTGACTTCATACAGGATGATAATGTTCCTGTTCCTTCTGAAGCAGCAGCCTATACAATGTTAAAAGAGCAGATAGGAGAAGTTCTAACATCGCTTACTCCAAGAGAACAGTTAGTTTTAAGACTTAGATTTGGACTTGATGATGGACGTTCAAGAACGCTTGAAGAGGTTGGAAAAGAATTTAATGTTACAAGAGAGAGAATAAGACAGATAGAGGCAAAATCTTTGAGAAAATTAAGACATCCAAGCAGAAGTAAAAAGTTAAAGGATTATCTTGATTAAAGTTATGGATTAAATGCCCTGAAGTGGAGGACAATGTGAAACTATCAGACAGATTACAGGCAGTTGCATCATTTGTGACACCCGGCTTAAGGGTAGCTGATATAGGAACTGACCATGGATATATACCTATTTATTTAACAGAGCAGGGAATAGTAACCTATGCCATTGCGATGGATATAAATAAAGGTCCTATATTACGTGCACAGGAAAATATAAAAGAAAATGGTTTAGAGAAGCTTATAGAGACAAGATTATCTAATGGTTTTGATAAATTAGAACCGGGAGAAGCTGATTGTGCGGTAATTGCCGGAATGGGTGGAGAGCTGATTACAAAGATTTTAGATAATGGAAGAAATGTGACAGATGAACTTAAAGAGTTAGTATTATCGCCACATTCGGAAGTATGGCTCGTAAGAAAATATCTTCATAATAATGATTTTAAGATTATTGATGAGAAAATGATTATTGATGAGGATAAATTCTATACGATAATGAAAGTCGTAAAGGGCATAGATGACATTTATTCAGAAGAAGATTATATGTATGGTAAAATACTTATAGAAAAGAAAGATGAAGTATTAATGAAATACATTTACAAGGAATATAATAAAGTTGAGAAGATATTTGAAAATATAAGCAAAAACGGCACTGATAATGCAAAATCAAGAATAGCAGAGTTAGAAAAAGAAAAGAAAATGCTTACTAATGTAATGAATAAATTAGAAAATGGAGACTAAGGTATGGCAGAAATATGTAATGTAACGGTGGGTGGAGAATTAAAACAGTACAATGAGGGAATAAGTTATACAGAGATTGCTAAAGATTTTCAGGATCAATATGACAGTCCTATAGTCTTAGTATTGAAGAATGGAAAACTTACAGAGTTATTTAAGAAAGTAACAAGTGATTGCAGAATTGAGTTTTTAACAACTAAGACATCGCCCGGAATTGAAGCATACAGAAGAAGTGCAACATTAATAATGTTAAAAGCCTTCTATGATGTGGTAGGTAATAAGAATATTAATAAAATTTCGGTACAATATTCGTTAAGCAAAGGTTATTATTGTACATTAAATAGCAAAGTCAAACTTAATCAGGAACTGCTTGATAAAGTTAAGATAAGAATGAATGAAATAGTTGCTGAAAATGCTCAGATTAATAAGAGAACTATTGGTACAACAAGTGCTATAGATTTATTTAATCGTCACAGAATGTACGATAAAGAGAAGTTATTTAAGTATAGAAGAGCATCTAAGGTAAACATTTATAGCCTAAAAGGTTTCGAGGATTATTTCTATGGATATATGGTTCCTAATACAGGTTATGTAAAATATTTTGATTTATTTCTGTATGATGAAGGTTTTGTTCTACAATTACCAACTAAGGAGAATCCGAATGTTGTTCCTGAATTCAAGCCACAGAAGAATCTATTTAATGTTCTTAAGGAATCGGAAAAATGGAGTGAAACGTTGAAGATAGATACCGTTGGTGCATTAAATGAGCAGATTTCACAAGGAAATATAAAGGATATTATTCTTGTGGCAGAGGCATTACAAGAGAAGAAGATTGCTGAAATTGCTACCATGATTGCAGAGAGCAAAGATAAGAAATTCATAATGATAGCAGGTCCGTCATCTTCAGGAAAAACAAGTTTTTCACATAGATTAAGTATACAACTTAAAGCTAATGGGCTTAATCCACATCCAATTGGTGTTGATGATTATTTTATTAACCGTGATATTACACCTAGAGATGAAAATGGAAATTATAATTTTGAAGTGTTAGAAGCACTAGATGTAGAGCAATTTAATAAAGACATGTTAGACCTGTTAGATGGTAAGACAATTAAAATGCCGACATATAATTTCATTACAGGAAAACGTGAATATAAGGGGAATACACTTACACTCGGCAAAGATGACATTTTAGTAATTGAGGGAATTCATGGACTTAATGATAAATTATCATATGCATTGCCAAAGAACAGCAAATTTAAGATATATATAAGTGCTTTAACACAATTAAATATTGATGAACATAATAGAATTTCGACAACGGATGGCAGACTTATAAGAAGAATGGTAAGAGATGCAAGAACCAGAGGAATATCTGCAGAAGAGACTATTGCCAGATGGCAGTCAGTAAGAAATGGTGAAGAAAGCTATATTTTCCCATTTCAGGAGGAAGCAGATGTAATGTTTAATTCTGCACTCATATATGAATTATCCGTTTTAAAACAATTTGCAGAACCACTATTATTCGGTATACCATCAACATCTCCAGAATATGTTGAAGCTAAGAGATTATTAAAATTCCTGGATTATTTCTTAGGTGTTAATACAGAGGATATACCTAATAATTCACTTGTAAGGGAGTTTGTAGGTGGAAGTTGCTTTAATGTATAAAATTAAATACTTAAACAAAAGTTAACAGATTAGTAATATAGAGATGTTTACAAAAGATTGTTATAGTGATAAAGTAATAATGTATTGAGTAGGACAGATAATCGTGGCTGCTATTGGCGAAAGTACGCAGGTAAGGAAAGTCCGGGCTTCACAGGGCAGGATGCCAGATAACATCTGGTAGAGGTGACTCTAAGGCCAGTGCAACAGAAATAAACCGCCATATTCTATATGGTAAGGGTGGAAAGGCAGAGTAAGAGACTACCGCTGTAATGGTAACATTACAGGCACATGTAAACCCCATCCGAAGCAAGACCGAACAGAAAACAATTAGTTGCCCGCTAAGTTTTCGGGTAGGTCGCTTGAGCCTATTGGCGACAATAGGACTAGATAGATGATTGTCTAAAACATAACCCGGCTTACAGTTCTGCTCATTACAAATGATGAATATAATAATATAGAATTTCAAAAGATAGGATTAAGGTAAGAATATGAAAAAGCAGATTATAGGATTGGTTATATCGATTGTACTTGCCATTATAGTAATATGTGTTGGTGTGTTTGGCTCAGGTAGGATTAAATCATCAGATAAGAACAACAAAAGTGAAGAAAAAACATCAAAAGTAGTTGAGTCAGGTAATAAAGAAGATACTTCGAATAAAGATGAGATAAACTCTGAAGAAACAACCTCAGAAGAGGCAACAACACAGCCTGAAAGTACTACACTTGAAGAGACAACTTCAGAAGGAGAATCAGTTGATAAAATAGATTATTCGAATCCTAATATAGACCCAGCTAAACCAATGGTCGCATTAACATTTGATGATGGACCTGGTGGAGAAAGTACAATAAGAATATTGGATGCATTAAAGAAATATAATGCTCATGCAACATTTTTCGTTGTAGGTTCTAATATAGATAAATATGCAGATATTATCAAAAGAGAAGCAGCGGAGGGAAGTGAAGTTGGAAATCATACAAATTCACATGCACAGCTTACTAAATTAGATACCAATGGTATACTAAGTGAGGTAAATGGTGTTAAAGAAAAAATTATGCAGCTTACAGGACAGAAAGTAGTTCCAATCAGACCTCCATATGGTGCGGTAGATGATAATGTTATGGCAACAATTACTGACCCGGTTATATTGTGGTCAATTGATACATTAGACTGGAAGACGAGAGATGCGCAGTCAACTATTCAGAATATCCAGTCATCTGTCTATGATGGTGCGATTATTTTGATGCATGACATCTATTCCACAACAGCAGATGCGGCTGTAAATATTATTGACTGGCTACATAGTCAGGGATACCAGATGGTTACAGTGAGTGAATTGGGATATTACAGAAGAGGTGGTTTAAAGACCGGAGTAAGATATGGAGCATTGCAGCCAGAGTAAAGTTTGAAATATATAAGGAGTAATACAACCAAAGTAAAGATAAGATGTAAAAACAGTCATCATTGTATGAAGTCAATATCAGATTATTTCTGATTCTTGGATTAATACAATGATGACTGTTTTGTGTTGTTTTTAAAGTTTATTAAAGAGATGGATTATATTTCTCTTCACAATATTTACAACGGTAAACTTCATTTTCCTTATCGGCAAGGAAGAAAATCTGCTCTAGTTCCTGTTCTATTGAAGTAATACATCTTGGATTCTTGCATCTGATTACATTTCTAATTAATTTTGGAAGCTTTAAGTCCTTCTTTTCGTAAATAACACCATCTTTAATAATATTGACAGTTATATCGTGATCAATGAATCCAAGGATATCTAAGTCAACTAAATCAAGAGAACCCTCAATTTTAATAATATCTTTTCGCCCCATTTTATTACTGCGTGCATTTTTGATTATGGCAACCTGACAGTCTAATTTATCAAGCCCTAAATATTTATATATAGACATTGATTTTCCTGCTTTAATATGGTCTAAAACAATGCCTTCATTAAGAGAACCTACATTTAACATATTAAACCTCATTTCTGCGTTGTGTTATGTTACTAAGGGTTTGCGACAGCAACGCAAGCACAAACCCGTTTGTTATAGTTTTTAATAAGATTTATGATTAATTAACTTTTATATTTAAAAGTGTAAGAATAAGTGCCATTCTTACGTATACACCATATTGAACCTGTTTAAAGTATGCAGCACGTTCATCGTCATCAACTTCAACAGAAATTTCATTTACACGAGGAAGAGGGTGGAGGACAAGCATATCTTTTCTGGCTAATGCCATCTTATCAGCATTAAGTATGTAGCTGTCTTTTAATCTTATATATTCTTCTTCATTAAAGAAACGTTCACGCTGTACACGAGTCATATATAAAATATCAAGTTCAGGCATTATGTCTTCAAGATGTTCAACTTCTTTATATTCAATATTATTTTTTTCTAAAACGTCCTGTTTAATATAATCAGGAATTCTTAATTCTTTTGGTGAAATAAGAACAAATTTAATACCTGTGTATCTGACGAGTGCATTTATAAGAGAATGTACGGTACGCCCGAACTTAAGATCACCACACAGACCGATAACTAAATTATCAAGTCTACCCTTGAGAGATTTGATTGTCATAAGGTCTGTTAAAGTTTGCGTTGGATGCTGATGTCCACCATCGCCAGCATTAATTACAGGAATCGATGATTTGGTGGAGGCAACTAAAGGTGCACCTTCTTTTGGATGACGCATTGCACAGATATCTGCATAGCAGGATATAATTCGGATAGTATCTGAGACACTTTCCCCTTTTGAAGCTGAACTTGAATCAGCTGAAGGAAAGCCGAGTACATTGCCGCCAAGATTAAGCATTGCAGCTTCAAAGCTTAAACGGGTTCTTGTACTAGGCTCATAGAACAAAGTAGCTAATTTTTTACCTTTACAGGCATCTTTGTATTTATCAGGATTATGTTCAATATCTGTAGCTAAAGCAAGTAAATCATCTAGCTCTTCAACTGAAAAATCCAATGGACTTAATAAATGACGCATAATTCCTCCTAACTGTCATACTTATGTATGAACTTTTAAATAATATATTAATATATGTTTTAAGTAATTGCAATTAGAAAATAAAAATATTCTTCAAAATTAAAAAAAAACTATTTACAAAAAGATAATCATATATTATAATAAGTAACATCTCAAATAACAAATAAAATATCAGGAATATGGAGGGACTATACGAAAAAGAAGAAGATAATATGTTTTGGAAATGAGTATAAGGACTATGTTATGTATTGTGCATTTATACTTAATAATATGGGATATAGGATATTGGTAAATGACTGGAGTAATACAAAGGAATTATCACATGTAATATCGCACAATGATTATTCAAACACGATAAGAACATATAGAAATATAGATTTTAATTTTTCGTATGATGAATTAAAAGGCTATGACTATGTAATAACATATATAACAGAGTATGATACGATTGCAGGCAGACTTGATATATCGGGTTATTGCTATATGATTATAAATTCCTCTGTATATAAGAATAGTATTTTTAAATGTGAGAATATAATAAGGAAATTTAAAGGAGATATTATATTTATAATAAGGGACCGAATAGGTAGTATTGGAAGAAAATATATTGGGAAATTTATGATATCATCAGATAAAATTTTGTGTATGTATGAGGTAAAATTTGATGAATATGATAAGGAATATCAATATGGAATGGATTATGATGGGTTGATTGAATTTAAGTATCTGTCAGATGATTTATGCAAAGCATTAGTTAAAAGTATTTCCATTATAAGTGGAAGAAGTCAGAATATTGTAAAAAAAGCATTAAAATGGGCGAAAGGGGGCAAGGTATTTGATAATAGGTTTTTGGAGTGAGAAACCGGGAAGAGGTTCATCTACATACAATATGATTGCCGCAGGTCTTGGAATTTCTGAAAGATGCAATAAACGTGTTATTCTTATGCAGGGCAAACATGATTATAACAGGATTGAATATGCATTTACACCATATGATGATGAGAGTGTAATGAAAGAGGATTATGGATATTATAATTATGGAGGTATGGATTCTATAATTAGTAAGTTAGAAAATAATATTTTAACTGAGAAGGAATTTAATAAAGAGATAATCGCCATAAGGAATACAAATCTGTGCTATATATTATCAGGTAAAGGCAGGAATAATACCGAATTTCAGAGTAGATTTCTAAAATGCTATGATAAATATATAGAATTTCTAAAGAATTCTAATGATATCTGTATGATAGAATTGGATAATAATCTTCAGTATGTGAATAGCGAGAAGTTTAATAAATTCGATGTTTTTATAGTTAATCTTCCCCAGGACATTAAATCATTACATAAAATTGTAAAGAACAAAGATGTAATGAACAAAGCGTTATTTATTGTGGGTAACTACGATGTCAATTCAGAATATAATCTGAATAATATCCGCAGAAAATATGGTATAGACGAGAAAAGAATATGTGCCATACCTTATAGTGTGAAATTCAGGGATGCTGTATGCAGTGGTAGAAGCCAGGAATTCTATGAAAGGCATATGGAGAAGAAAAAAGGAGACAGTGAATACGAATTCATAAGGGCGATAGAATGTATGACGAAACTTATAATGGAGAGGTGCTTAAGTGGAGAATAAACATAAGGAAAAATTAACTATTGAAAAATTAATAGAGACAATAAATGAAGAAATTAATGGAATATTAAGAGCAAATCTATATGAAATAGGATTAAATGATGAGGAGTTAAAAAGGTTAAGAATAAGAAAAAGAGAACTTAGAAGTGCTTTGAAAAACTGTGGAGTAGGTGATATATATTCAAAGGAGTATATAAAGGCAGCAATTAAGAATATTCTGCTGGATAAACTTCATATAAGTGAGGATGATATTTCAGATATAATATGCTTTAATAAACTTTCAAAACTGTCCATAAAAGATAAATTTGATATTGTATTATTTCAATATAAGAAGAAATATAAGTATGATGGTTTTATTAAAATGGCTGATGAATTTGGTTTGCTTGAACCAATACATACTGCCAATGGACTAAAATATGAGATTTCCAAAGAAGATGTAGAAGATATTTTCAATAGTGTTTATGTGCATAAACCCTTTGAAGAAAAACTTGATATTCTAATACAGAGAATTTATGAGAGATATAGAGGACTTGGAGTAATCGATGAATTAAGGGATATGAAGATTGATGGAATATCAGGGGGAGTTTCCGGAAGAGACGGAGATTATCACAGTGTATGGGCATTTATACGAGGTAAAACTGTACATATATCATTCCTGGATTTTGAAAGCGAAGATGAATTAGAAAGAATATGTATGAATATATACAGGTACAATCATCCGGGACAGTTATCGAGGACAAGAGGATATATTGTAAATGAGATGAAAGACCATTCAAGAGTTGTAGTCGTACGTCCACCTTTTGCAGAAAGTTTTGCATTCTTCGTTAGAAAGTTCGATACAATTGAACATAAAGATTTAAGAGAACTTATAACAGATGATAATAATGAAATAGTTATAAGTGTGCTCAAATGGATCGTAAAAGGGTGTCAGGTATGTGGAATTACAGGAGCACAAGGAAGTGGAAAGACTACGTTATTAATGGCTTTAATTGCATATATACCACAGACATATACTTTGCGTATACAGGAGTTAGCTTTTGAATTACATCTAAGAGATGTATATACGGACAGAAATATTCTGACATTTCAGGAAACTGATTTTATTTCAGGGCAAGAAGGGCTGGATTTACAGAAGAAAACAGATGGAGTGGTTAATATATTAGGTGAAGTGGCTTCAGCACCGGTTGCATCATGGCTTGTCCAGATGGCAATGGTAGCTTCACTATTTACAATGTTTACTCATCATGCAAAGACGACAGAAAGCTTGATAAAATATCTAAGAAATTGTCTGCTTACAGATGGATCATTTAGAAATGAAAAAATAGCAGAAGAGCAGGTCGTTGATGTTATAAGATTTGACATACATATGGAGAAAGATATAAATGGACACAGATATATTGAAAGAATATCAGAGATTGTTTCAGAGAATGGCTCATATAAGATAGTTGACATTGTTAAATATGACAATGGTAGATATGTTAAAAAAGCGGATTTTTCGCAGAAAGTAATGAAGAATATGGTATTGCATATGACTAAAGAAGAGGGGAAAGAATTTATTGAAGAATATGGTGTATAAGCTAATAAAAAATAATATATTTACAAAGAGTATGGTTAATGTAATAGAGGAGAGAATGTCGATTATTTATCCGGGAAATAAAGAGAAGGTAGTTGATGTGACTTTGAAAGAAATACTAAAAATAATAATTATTAACATTTTAGTAGTTTCTATAATATTGCTTTATGGAAAAACAAATATATTTTATGTGTTTATGAGTTTTATGATTATGTATATGTTATCTAAAAATAAAGTATATTCGAAATTCAATATGCTTGATATAAAGTTATTAAAGCAATTTGAAAAATTTCTACAGGATGTAAGATTTAAGTTTAAATATGATGGAATGATTGACGAGGCACTACAGGAAGCATTACAGAACTCAGATTATGAAATGTATCTCCAGGGAAATCTTCTACTTGAAAGTCTAAATGATAAGGAGTCTGATAGTTATACATATGTAGATATTGCACCTAACAGTTTCTTTATGACATTTTATGCTTTATGTGTAACAGTAAAAAGATATGGAGATAAAATAAAAAATGATAAATCATTATTTATTATGAATTTATCATTTTTAAAAGATGATATTAATACGGAGATATTGAAACGGGAAAAAATAAATGCAATGTTTATGGGATTAACAGGTATAATTGTAATTCCTTTGTTTGCAATAAAATCAATATGCATATGGGGAATAAGAAATATTCCGCAACTAACGGATTATTATAATGGAGTAATTGGCAAGCTGACAATTGTTATTATAACAGTTATAACATTAATTATATTTAATATAGTTATGAAATTAAAATATCCAATAGACTTTGATAATAATAAAAGCCTATGGGTTAAGGAACTACTTGATATAAAATGGGTTGATGAACTAATTATGCAGCACATTAGTAAAAATTATAAGAAATATTATAGAATGGATATGTTCTTAAAATCTATAGTGTATAAATACAACGTTAAAGAATTTTTAATATGTCGGATTTTCAAAAGTATAGGTACATTTATTTTAAGTACTGTTTTGATTATAAGTATGGGAATACATAAAATAGGTATATTAGGTGTAGGCATTTCAGTTTTACTTATAGCTTGCGTAACAATATGTACATATAATTATGAATATATGATGTTATTAATCAGAGAAAAGCTTCTTAAGATAAGCAGGGAAGAAGAAATTGTCAGATTTCAGTCAGTCATATTAATACTTATGTATATGGACAGAGTATCTATAGAAGTTATCTTAGAATGGTTAGAAAGATTTGCGATAGTATTTAAAAATAATATTGAAAGAATAGCGGATACACTTGTATACAAAGGAATAAAGGTATTTGATGATGCAAAAGATGACGTTGCATTTTTGCCTTTTGAGAGACTTATGGATTGTTTTATAGCAAGTGACAGGATTGGAATAGAGAAATCCTTTTCGGATATTTTATCAGATAGGGCTTATTATGTGGAAAAGCATAAACAGGAGAATGATCTGATTATTAATAATAAAGCATTAATTGCCAAATTTATATCATTTATTCCGATATGTATTGTAATATGCTTTGTGTTAGTAATACCTTTTGTATATCAGGGATTAAGGCAGATACAATCATTTACATTAATTTAGATATATATTCAGTTATTTAGAGGTTTTTAAAGTGACAGCAGAATAAGTTATCTTTGAATAATAGATATTTAAA
>OKWH01000256.1_pt1 | contig 24013 bp, 23 predicted proteins | sample 1607021 | NCBI WGS metagenome assembly OKWH01 (sample SAMN04414076, study PRJEB24778) | human gut metagenome | material: faecal | host: Homo sapiens | reverse complement strand
GATTTAAGAATATAGCCCTGTAATATAAAATATTAATAAATAAATATTATCCCCCTAATTTGTATATGTTGATTAATTTGGGTTTCTTTGCAAAAGAAAGTCACCCGAAGAGAAATAATGAAATATTTACTGCTTTTTATGACCTTTGCCAAGATAGGAATGTTCACTATCGGTGGCGGATACGCTATGATACCTCTCATTGAACGGGAAATCGTAAAAAAGAGATGGATGAGTAAAGAAGATTTCATGGAAATGTTTGCGTTGACCCAGTCACTTCCCGGTGTTTTTGCTGTCAATATATCCATATTCGTCGGCTACAAGCTGCATAAAGTAAAAGGTAGCCTGGTGTGTGCACTTGCCACAATCCTCCCCTCTTTTGTCATCATGATGCTGATAGCCATGTTCTTCGCTCATTTTCAGGACAACCAGGTGATGATACGCATCTTTAACGGTATCCGTCCGGCAGTAGTCGCACTGATTGTGATACCCTGCATTTCGGCTGCACGGGCACTGAAGCTGAAGTATTGGCAACTGGTGCTTCCAGCCATCGCCACCATACTCATCTGGCAATTCGGGCTATCCCCCGTATACATTGTCCTTGCAGGAATTGCAGGAGGAATGCTCTATACATTATGGTTAAAAGATAAACTGAGAAAATTACAGATATGATTTATTGGCAGCTGATATTGGTATATCTAAAAATCGGAATGTTCGGTTTCGGAGGCGGTTACGCCATGTTGTCCCTCATCCAATATGAGGTGGTGGACCACCATCACTGGCTCACCCTGCAACAATTCACGGACGTAGTGGCCATCTCGCAGATGACGCCTGGTCCGATAGGCATCAACAGTGCCACCTATGTGGGCTATGCAGTTACTCAAAGCGTGTGGGGAGCTGTCGTGACCACCATTGCAGTATGTCTTCCCTCGTTCATCCTGGTATTGCTCATCTCTTACTTCTTCGTGAAATGCAAGGACAACAAATACATCAAGGCGGCAATGTCGGGACTGCTGCCCATGTCCGTATCATTGATAGCTGCTGCTGCCCTATTGCTGATGAACAAGGAAAATTTCATAGATTACAAAAGCATACTTATCTTTGCAGCCGCTTTCGGCGTGACGTGGAAGTGGAACCTCCACCCTATCTTACTGATAATCCTTGCCGGAGTCGCAGGCTTCCTTCTATATTGAAGAAGCGGTAGAGACGGACACCATCTTGCGGGCATATGCCCACACCACGCAATAGGCAACCAGCGGTACGATGAACGCCCACACCATCGTCGTATGGTCTGCCACCAGTCCCATCAACAGCGGACCTACCACGCCTCCCACGGGAGACATCATCAGGAAAGAGGAAGCCCTCTTGGTATGGTTGCCCAGCCCGCGCAAGGAAAGTGCAAAAATCGTGGGAAACATAATAGCCTCAAATGCATATCCGCACAACAGAGCTGCAAGCGACACCATTCCTACATCCAGCAACACCAACAAGGTAGTCATCACAGTGCCCGTAGCACAAACCAGCAACATCTTCTCGGCACGCACACGTCCCATAATCCAGCTACCGGCAAAACGTCCTAACATAAATAATCCCAGTCCACCGAAAGAAAGCACTACGGAAGCTTCGCGGGCATTCATCCAATTCTGCTCCACCACGTAGTTGATGAAGAAGCTGTTGATGGAAATCTCGCCGACCTCATAGGCAAACAAGGCTATCAGCCCGAAAATGAAAAGCCGGTGTGACCACAATCCGACCTTATTACCAGCTTCGTCCACCTCCACACTATGTTCAATCTCGGGCAACTTGATTCTTGAAAAGACCAACGCTACCAGCAACACAATTACCCCCATGCAGATATAGGGCAATGCGACATTACCCGAGCCCGTCTGCCCATCCTTCGAGAAGAGCAGCAGTCCAGCCAGTACCGGTGCACAGATACATCCCAGACCGTTGAAGGATTGCGCGAAATTCAGCCGGCTGGCAGCAGTTTCCTTTGCGCCCAATTCTGTGGCATAAGGATTGGCGGCAGTTTCAAGAAACGTCAGTCCACAGCCTATCACGAACAATGCAAACAAGAAAAGATTAAAAGACAGATAATGCTGCCCGGGGATAAAGAGCAGCGAACCGACGCCGTAAAGCAACAGACCGAATACCACACCCCGGCGGTATCCGAAGCGACTGATGAAAAATCCTGCAGGAATGGCCATAATGAAGTATCCCATATACATCGTCATCTGTATAAAGGCCGAATGTGTCTTCGTGATATCCAGTATCTCTTGAAAGTGCTTGTTCAGTACATTCAGAATGGCATGGGCAAATCCCCACAAAAAGAAAAGAGAGGTAATCAAAATGAAGGGCACAAGGTATTGTCTGCCCACCAATGGTATTCGTTTCTGTTTCATAATATGATAATTCCAGACAATCGTTGCAAGGCGATTGATAATTGCGGGTGCAAAGATAAACAAAACTCCCGGTCTTTACCCAACATTTTCCTATTCGCTATTGTACGGAGCAGCTTTTTCTCTAACTTTACTGCCATCATACAATGTTAAGCCATGAAAAATGCCATCCCACGATACAATTTCTACAAAACTAAGTACGGAAGCGAACTTCTGATAGATGTCGTTGATTTGCAGTATACCCGGAAATTCTTGACCCAGGGAAAAGTACATATTCTGACCTACTATGACATCACCTTCATCACAGAAGGAGAAGGAGAATTCACTATCGGTAACCGGACACACTTGGCAGCTCCCGGTGATGTATTCTTCTCCAAACCAGGTGAGGTGCGCAGTTGGGACACAGACCGTATCGGCAACGGTCATGCTCTAATTTTTGAGGATACCTTTTTGACCTCTTTCTTCAAAGACCCACTATTCGTGCAGCACCTCCCGTTCTTCCGAATGGGAAAAATGGTAGACAAACTCCAACTGCCGAACGGGCTCTATGCACGAATACTCCAACTTCTGCACGACATAAAGGTCGAAATCGACTCTTTCCACCCACACGATACGGGCATATTACGCGCCTTACTTTACGAAGTCCTCATGCTACTCAACCGTGCCTACCGCACCTCTATCCCTCCGGAGACGGGTAAGGAGCCACATAAAGATATCAGCAGTTTCCACCTCAGCCGATTCTTCGAATTGGTTGGGGAGCACTTCCGGGAGCAGCATTCTGTACAATTCTATGCCGATAAACTATGCATCACTCCCAACTATCTGAACGAAATCCTCTCTTCGGCCATAAACATCAACGCCAAGCAGTACATACTCAACAAGGTTACAGACGAAGCCCAGCGTCTGCTCACCTACACCGACCTCCCCATTTCAGAAATAGCCTCCGAACTCCATTTCTCAACCGTCTCCTACTTTGTACGTAGTTTCCGACAATGTATAGGGTATACTCCCCTCGCCTACCGGAAAATGGAGAAACCGTGAAAAGTGACATATCCTCCTTCTTTTTTATTGTACAAAAGTTCCACTTACCGGCTATCTTTGCCCTTGAAACAATAACCCATAAAAAAAACAAACAATGAGAGATGCAGAAAAAACAGTAGGAAACATGATTGACAAGGAAAAAACCATCTTTGTCGGTTCGGTGGATGCCGAAGGCTTTCCCAACATCAAGGCCATGTTGCAAACCCGCAAAAGGGAAGGGATCAAACACATTTACCTATCAACGAACACCTCGTCGATGCGCGTTTCGCAATTTCTCAAAAATAACCGGGCATGCCTTTACGTCTGCAACACACGCTTCTTCAAGGGCGTAATGCTGCGCGGCACGATGGAGATACTGACGGACAGCACCAGTAAGAAAATGATATGGCAGGAAGGCGACACTATGTACTACCCCGAAGGAGTGACTGATCCCGATTATTGTGTCCTGAAGTTCACCGCCTTCGCCGGTAGGTATTACAGCGGATTTAAATCAGAAGACTTCACGATAGAATAAACGGGCCATCCGTTCCAGTCCATCAGCAAGCAGAGCCCGGGGACAAGCGATATTCAGCCGGATAAAGCCCTCTCCACCGGGACCGTACATCGTACCGGAATTGACCATCAGATGCTGTTGTTCTTGCAAACGCAAGGCGACAGCATCTGAGCTGATACCGGAGGCACGGCAGTCTATCCAAACCAAATAAGTTCCTTCGAGTGGCAGCACAGGATATTGTGGTAACCGTTCTCCGAAAAAGCAGCGGAGGTATTCGTAATTCCCCCGCAGATATTTCCGCAAGGCATCGAGCCATTCCCCACCTTCGTTATAAGCTGCCATTGTGGCGATTACGCCGAACGGATTGACGTCGCATACCTCGTTGATATTGATGGCTCTGTCAATACGGCGGCGCACCTCTTCATCGGCTGCGATGATATTGGCGATTTGCAACCCGGCAAGGTTGAACGCCTTGCTCGGCGAAACGCAAGTGACGGAATTTTGCAAAAAGCGTTCGGACAAGGAGGCAAAGGGTGTGTAGTCATATCCTTCGTAAGTCAGTTCACAATGAATCTCATCCGCCACGACAAACACCTCATTCCGTAAACAAATATCACCTATATGCTGCAGTTCTTCCGGAGTCCAGACCCGGCCGACCGGATTGTGAGGATTGCACAGCAGCAGGATTTTTGCTTTCGGATCGGAAGCTTTCCTTTCAAGATCGGCAAAGTCGATTACGTAGCGGCCATCTTGATAAATGAGATTATTGGCAAACAACTCGCATCCGTCATTACGGATAGATGAGTAGAAACAATTATAGGCAGGAGCCTGAACGATAACTTTATCACCCGGCATGGCCAAGGCTTTGATAATGGCTGACAGAGCCGGCACGACACCATTCGTATAGATAATCCACCGGGAATCAACCTGCCAGCGATGCCGGTCATCGAACCACCGGACAACCGCATCATAATAGGCTTCGGGTACTTTTGTATAACCGAAAATACCGTGCGCCACCCGCTTTTGTAAGGCATCGATAATAGCGGGTGCTGTACGAAAATCCATATCCGCCACCCACATGGGCAGTACATTCTCCTCTTCGGGAATATCCCATTTATAAGAATTCGTCCCGCGACGCGAAATGATTGTATCGAAATCGTATTTCATAATTTATAAATCCAGTTACCATCCCAAAGCCTCAACTCACAATCGGCAGGCGCCTTTATATTTTCGTCGAGAATGATTTCCCCATAGCTTTCGGCAGTGATACAGCCTGTCCGTGGATTCTTCACCCCGCCTATTGTTCCTTTGATGGTTGCCTGCACCGAACTATATTCAAAAGCCCGGTCGCAGTCGGGACCAAAGGTGCAATTCTCCAGTACGAGGTCGTGGGCATAGCAGAGCGGTTGCTCACCGGTTATATGGCAATTCACCAACCGGAGATTGTGCGAATGCCAGCCGAGATATTCGCCGTTGAGTTCAGAATCGTAGATTGTCACATTCTCCACCTCCCAGAAGGCATCCTTCGTAGTGATTTTGGCATTGCGCAACTCCACATTCTTCACATACTGGAAAACGTACTTGCTGTCGCTTTCCAATCCGTCTATGCGGATGTCGCTGCTGAACATGAACGGATAAGTTCCTCCATGCAGTTTCAGATTTTTGATATTCAGATTTTTACAACGCCAGAACACCTCATTGGCATCGTTTATCTCTACATTCTCTATTTCGATGTCGTGCATCTCGCGAAACATTTTGGGTGCATCGATACGCGTATCAGTCATTTTCAGATGGTCGGAATACCACAGTGCCGAACGCCCGCCGACATCGAAAAAACAACGGTCGATAACAAATCCGTGAACATGCCAGAAGGGATAATTTCCTTCGAACCGACAATCAACAGCTTCGATGTTGCTGCATTCCTTGATGGCTGATTCTCCAGCACGGATAACTACATTCTCCATACGTAAGTCATGCGATTCGAACAAAGGTCTTTCTCCGCCAAATGCTGTATTTGATATTATTTTCATCTTGTTTTCAATTTTATTATTCTATTCTCTTTATCAGTGTTGCGGGGACACCACCTACTATTGTATTTGCTTCCACATCTTTCGTCACGACCGCTCCAGCTCCCACCACAGCATTGTCACCAATTGTCACTCCTTGAAGAATCGTTGAATTAGAACCTACCCAGACATTCTTGCCTAGTACAATTGGTGCCGGATAGGTAGTTTGGCGTTCAGCCGGAGGCAAACCATGATTGAGCGTTGCAAAGACTACATTATGCCCAATTTGGCATCCGTCGCCGATTATCACACCACCATGGTCTTGAAAATGACAGCAGGCATTAATAAATACGCCTTCGCCCACTGTTATATTCTTCCCGAAATCGGCATAAAACGGCGGAAATACCCGGAACGATGACGGAACTTGATAACCGAACAATTCGGATAGCAACTCACGTACTTCGTCCGGCGTATAGTATGCGGTGTTCAGCCGTAAAGTGATACGCCTGGCTTCACTGCTCATTTCGTCCATAAAACGGTGTATCTCCTCCGTATTAAGCGCTTGACGCGTCTTTACATATTCTTTAAATTCGTTCGTAGTCATAATTTCTCCTATTTAATTTTTATTACCAAATTAATGATAATGCAAAAATAGGCGGTATCCGTCATATGCCGTGTAGATAAATCCCCGGTATCTATACCCAAATTACGGATTATGCTGTCCCCTCCAGCTACTAAATCATAGCTCCATAAAACAAAAACTCCCGTAATCGCTTGAATTACGGGAGTGTGGGTGGTGTTATTTAAGTTTATCGTATTCTTCATCCGTCACCGGCTCTAGCCATTCATTAGAAGTATCCTCACCGGGAACTTCGAAAGCAAGATGGGCAAACCAACCATCAGAAGCAGCACCGTGCCAATGCTTCACATTTGCAGGGATATGGATAACCGTACCGGGTAGAATCTCTACTGCCGGCTTGCCTTCTTCTTGATACCACCCACGACCGGCAACACCGATAAGCATCTGTCCACCGCCTTTAGTAGCACGGTGTATGTGCCAGTTATTGCGGCAACGAGGCTCGAAAGTGACGTTAGAGACGGAAACCTGCTCACGTGAAACGGGAGCAAGATAGCTGTTACCTATGAAGTACTGTGCGTATGCTGTGTTCGGTTCTCCAATGGGGAAAATCATTTCACGCTGGAACGCGGCTTTGGTATCTTCACCGGCGGTGTCCTCTGCCCATACGCCTTTGGCCAGATTAAACGCTGCCCACGCTTTGGGCCAACCGGCATAGAATCCGATATGGGTGATGATTTCAGCAATCTCCGTACGGGTGATGCCGTTCTTTTTTGCCGACTGAAGGTGGAACACGAGCGAATTATCCGTGATTCCTTGACTGATAAGAGAAGTTATAGTTACCAAACTACGGTCACGCAGACCGAGTTTGTCGGTGCGGCTCCAGACCTCGCCAAAGAGGACATTGTCGTTTAGTTCCGCAAATTTAGGAGCAAACTCACCCAACTGGGTGCGTCCTGCTGTCTGTACTATCTTTTCTTGTGCCATAACATTGAGTGTTAAAATGCTGAATACTGAAATTAAAAAAATCTTGTTCATAGTCGTTCTATTTATTGCATGAAGTTATTGAGCTTGTTAGCCGGATTAAGTGGCGTCTGGTCAGACATGTCTAATGATTTGACCATGTGCAACGATCCTTGCTTGTATTTCTGATAGTGTTCTGATGCAATATGTTTTTCATAAGCCGCATGGTTCGCATAGGTTTCGAGAATAGTCACCTTACAGGGATTCTCCTTCTCGCCGACCGCATACATAGTCAGCACGCCCGATTCGGTACGCAGAGAGATTTCGCCTACTTCGGTTGCGTATTTCATATACTCGTCGAGATACTGCGGATAAACCTCGATTTTCGACAACCGCACGATACCGTCAGCACTCATCGGCTCTTTGGCACACATACCCGGCCGCTTATCCAGATTCAGGCATTTGCCGATAATCTCTCCCGTGGCAAGGTAGGAATAGGTCGGAAATTCAAACAATACGGGTTTCAGCTTCGTATAGTCAAGTTTCCCGTTATTATCAAGCACTTCAGGAGCAGCGTATGTATTGACTATCGCACAAATGAAATTGTCGAAACCTTCAGTTTCATAGATGTCTACCACCTCACACTCCATGGTGAGGGGTGATGCGTCTATAACGGGGGTACCGTTTTCGCCAATATGGTAGGCAAACACCTCCGACTTATCGACCGTCGCACCGCTTACACTTCCCACATAGTCAGCTTTCGGCAATATTTCACGACTCACTAGATTGACGGAAAGTCGTTTTGAGTCCTTTATCCCTTGATTAGTGTAATGGCTTTTACTCATGCTGATGAGTATCCGGTCATGTCCAATAACACCCGTATGCCCTACCACTAGCCAGTTTACTTTCCCTTCAACCTCTGCCCCGACAACCGTCATCGGCTTGGGATAGAGCGCCAACAGATTTCCGAGATTTTTCTTGTTCGTTTCCATTATATTGGGTTGAACGGTGTTCTCCTTTACGGGAATACTGCACGACATTATGACAAGCAGTGACAGAACTCCTAAAATTGTTTTTGTCATACGTTATATTACTCTATTTTTCTTGCTAAACTTCTGATGACAAAGGTACCGCGATAGCACAAGCGAAGGTGTATATGATTTACGGATATTTGTACCCGAATTCCCGATTATACCGCAAGAAAGTTCAAGTTCATCAGATGAGTATAGTAAGACTGGCAGAAATCCCACGAATAATCCCACGCATGATTTGTTTTTAATCGTTATTCTTGCCGATACAGAAAACAAAAAAAGCTCTGAAATCCTTGAATTTCAGAGCTTTGCTTTAATTTTCTATTTGCTTTCGCGGTGCGTACGGGACTTTAACTTACGCAATCAGAAAATCTCATAAGATTGCAATATACTGATAATAATCAAGTTATTACAAATCAACTATATTACTAAATATCATTAAATACCTTTTGCTGTTTCAATTATTGGGTGTATATTTGGGTGTTGAATTTCAAACACACCCAATTATGAATATCAAACGAAACATCATTTTTGCTTTGGAAAGCCGGAAGAAAAACGGAGTGCCAATCGTGGAGAATGTCCCTATCCGTATGCGTGTGGTTTTCGCCAGCCACCGCATCGAGTTCACAACGGGCTACCGCATAGATGTCGCCAAATGGGATGCCGACAAGCAGCGGGTAAAGAACGGCTGCACCAACAAGCTGAAGCAAAGTGCATCGGAAATCAATGCGGACTTGCTGAAATACTATACCGAAATCCAGGACATCTTCAAGGAGTTCGAGGTGCAGGGATTCATGCCCACTACCGAGCAGGTAAAGGACGCATTCAACAGACTGCATGACGGGAAAAAGGAAGAGGAGGAACAAGCCCCGGTGGTATTTCTTCCATTGGAGGTGTTTGACGAATTCATTAAGGAGTGCGGTACGCAAAACGGCTGGTCTGATGCCACCTATGAGAAATTTGCCGCAGTAAGGAAGCATCTTGAAAAGTTTGACAAGGAACTGACTTTTGAATCGCTGGACGAACCCAAGCTGACAAAGTATGTGAATTTCCTGAAAGACACCGAAGATATGCGGAACACATCCATCATGAAACAGGTCGCCTATCTGAAATGGTTCCTGCGCTGGTGTACCAAGAAAGGGTATTGCATGAACAATGCCTATGAAGATTTTAATCCCAAATTGCGGAGCACCCCGAAAAAGGTGATATTCCTCACATGGGAAGAACTGAACCAACTCAAAAACTATCAGATACCCGAAACTAAGCAATATCTGGAACGGGTGAGGGATGTCTTTCTGTTCTGCTGCTTCACCGGACTCCGATATTCAGATGTGCATAACCTGAAGAAAAGCGACATCAGGGACGGATATATAGAAATCACCACGGTAAAGACCGCCGAAAGGCTTATCATCGAGCTGAACAACCATAGCAAGGCGATACTGGATAAATATAAAGATGTGGAGTTTGAGGGACATAAGGCTCTCCCGGTCATCAGTAACCAGAAGATGAATGATTACTTAAAGGAATTGGGCGAGCTTGCCGAAATCAACGAACCTGTCAGTGAAACCTATTACAAAGGTAGCAAGCGTATAGACACCATTACGCCCAAATACGCATTGTTGGGCACCCATGCCGGAAGAAGGACTTTCATCTGCAATGCCTTGGCTCTTGGCATTCCGGCTCAAGTAGTCATGAAATGGACGGGACACAGCGACTACAAGGCGATGAAACCTTATATTGACATCGCCGATGATGTGAAAGCCAGTGCGATGAGCAAATTCAACCAACTGTAAAAAATAATCAGCAAGTTTCATGGAATGCCTGTTATTGGGCTTACCTTTGTGACTTTCAATACCTACAACAATGAACAACAACGACAACAATATAGAGAAAAGAAGTTTCGAGGCTTTTGTCAATGCCATCGGTTCAGAAATAGAGCAGGCGCAAGTCCGGCTCATCAGTGCCGCCAATGCGCAGATGCTGTTCCACTACTGGAAGATGGGCAACTACATATTGTACCACCAGAACCAACAAGGCTGGGGCGGCAAGGTCATCAAGAAACTGGCGCAGGCGATACGGTACTGTTATCCCGAAAAGAAAGGATATTCGGTCAGGAACTTGGCTTATATGTGCCAGTTCGCACGCTCCTATCCATTGGGCGCATTACGGAATTTCATAGAAACCGATACGAAGTTACTTACCCCAAGTGTGCAGAAAATCACGGATGAAATCCAAAGCCTGAACAATGCGTCATTTACGCAAGAGCCTCTTGCGCAAATTCAATCCTCTGACAACAAAGAAGTTGCAATTATGCAAGAACCTCTTGCACAAATTCAGAATGTAGCACAGACAGTAGCTACCGTTTGCCGAATACCGATAGAGGACATAGAAAAACTGTTCCTTGCATCACCTGTGGCAAGAATCAATTGGGCGAGCCACGTAATTCTGCTGAACAGCTCACTCCCATTAGGCGTCGATTACTGGTATATGAAGCAATCCGTGGAAATGGGCTGGAGCAGCAATGTCCTGAAAATGCAGATTGAAAGCAAATTGTACGAAAGGCAAATCAACAGCCGCAAGGTCAACAATTTTACCGCCACGCTTCCCGCGCCCCAAAGCGACCTTGCCGACTACCTGTTGAAAGACCCGTATATCTTCGACTTGGCAGGAGCTAAAGAGCGTGCGGACGAAAGGGACATTGAAGAACAACTGGTGAAGCACGTCACCCGTTACCTGTTGGAAATGGGCAACGGATTCGCCTTTGTCGCACGGCAGAAGCATTTCCAAATTGGCGACAGCGATTTCTATGCCGACCTGATTCTGTATAACATCAAACTCCATGCATACGTGGTCGTGGAACTGAAAGCCACCCCGTTCAAGCCGGAATACGCCGGGCAGTTGAACTTCTACATCAATGTGGTGGATGACAAGCTGAGGGGAGAGAATGACAACAAGACCATCGGGCTGCTGTTGTGCAAAGGCAAGGATGAGATTGTCGCACAATATGCGCTGACCGGCTATGACCAGCCTATCGGCATCAGCGACTACCAGCTCAGCAAGGCTGTGCCTGAGAACCTGAAATCGGCATTGCCGAGCATAGAACAGGTGGAGGAAGAACTGACGATGCTTCTTGACAATGAAAAGAACAGACAAAAGTAAAGCACCTATGGCAGATAATATACAGATGATGATTCCCCGATACGGAGAACTCAACAGAATATACAGGGACTATATAGACAATCGTGTTTTCTCTTTTGACAGGCAAAAGTTCATTTTCGATTTCTGTCAGGAATACAATGACATGAAGTCTTTTGAAGCCGCCATCCTTGAACTGGTGCTTGACAGGCAAAAAGAACAATATACCTTGATACTCAACAGCCTGAAAACCGAAATAGAAAAGAGCATACAAGCATACGAGACACACCCCATAAGTGACAGTGCGATAGAACATGTTTGTTATCAGCACATGGAAAGGTATTCCCTTGAAATTGAAGCCCAGCTGGATGTCACAAGAAGTTTGAGCAAGCCGCTGAATGAAGCCAACAACAGGTATGATTCCATCGGCTACAGGGAACATACCGCCGAAGAGGAAAAACAGGCGGAGAAAGAATATGAACGCTGCAAGGCTGAATATGACAAGGAAAAAGCCAGACTGAATGAACTCTATGACTTGCAAAGGGCAGCAAGAAAGGAGGCATTCCAATATATGAAGAACCGTTGTGCGGACATCTACCGTCAAAGCTGCCTTTTCCTGGACATATTGAAGAAATACATTCCCGACGGGAACCGACAGGAAGAACCGAGAAAACCAGTCAGTCCGCAGGAAACAACAACGGAACAACACGAATACTTCAGCATGAAATTACTTTCGCTCATTCATGAAGTATGTGTGGGGGAACAGTTCGAAGAAATTTCCGCACCGGATTTCTATGCCAATATGAACCTGCAACCCTGCAACTGCAAGCTGAGAACCAAACCGAGAGAGAAAATCCGTGTATGTTATCTGATATTCCTCATGAGCGAAAAGCTCCCCAAACAGGACAAAGAAAAATGGAAAGCCGGAATACTGAAACTGCTGGGTATTGATGACAGCTACTACAAGTCAAAGTACAAGGAGCCTGTTTCCGATTTTCCAAGTGACAGCAACCAGAATTTCGCCAAGGAAATGGAGCATATATTCAGATAATCGGTGACATATCCTGATATTTTACGAAAGTTCCACTTTTACCACTCAAATTAATTTTTGAGTGGTATTTTTATTTTCTGATATTCAATAAGATACGGTAATATTCGAATTATATCATCCCCATCCTTACCACTCATAACCCTACCTAATTTTGCATCGTTCGAGAACAGAAATAACAGCCAGTGCGCAGGGCTGATTGTTGAATCAAAAAAGTAGAACTATGCAAAATCTACAAGAATTATTATCCAAACCCGTCTGGCAGATGACGGGTGAAGAGTTCATCATGTTAAGCAGACACGCTTCCGTTCAGACGGAAGCGCAGCCACAGCCCGTAACGGACACAAACAGAAAGTATGTGTACGGAATACCCGGCATAGCCAGACTGTTCGGATGCAGCCTGCCCACCGCCAACCGCATAAAGAAAAGCGGAAAAATAGACAAGGCTATCACCCAGATAGGGCGCAAGATTATCGTGGATGCGGAACTTGCCCTTGAACTGGCAGGGAAGAAAACCGGCGGACGCAAGTAACGGGAGGAATTGCTATGGACTATATGAAAGACATCCGGGAAATATCGGACGAACAGGCGGTAATCCTCTGGCAAGCCTCACGGCTGAGCCTGTCGGGAAAATACGAGAAAGCGCCAGAAATCCTCAGCGTGAAAGGTTCTGTAATCGGCACGTTGGGAAATTTCAGTGCATCCATCGGCAAAGCCAAAAGCAAGAAGACATTCAATGTGTCGGCTATCGTGGCTGCGGCTTTGAAGAACGGCACGGTGCTCAGGTATGCGGCTGAACTTCCCGAAGCCAAGCGGAAAGTGCTGTATGTCGATACGGAGCAAAGCCCCCACCACTGCCTGAATGTGATGGAACGCATCATGCGCATGGCAGGGCTGCCCGATGACAGGGACAACGAGAACCTTGAGTTCCTTGCCCTGCGGAAATATACGCCGGAGCAACGCATAAGGATTGTCGAACAGGCAATCTACCATACACCGAACCTCGGTATGGTGGTGATAGACGGTATCCGTGACATGGTGTATGACATCAACAGCCCCAGCGAATCGACACGCATCATATCCAAACTGATGCAGTGGACGGACGACAGGCAGATACATATCCACACGATACTCCACCAGAACAAGGGGGATGAGAACGCAAGGGGACATATCGGCACGGAACTGAACAACAAGGCTGAAACCGTACTGCTCGTTGAAAAGGACAAAAGCAACGGGGACATCAGCAAGGTTTCCGCCATGCACATCCGTGCGATGGACTTCGAGCCGTTTGCCTTCCGCATCAATGAAAGGGCATTGCCTGAACTGATGGAGGATTACCAGACAGAAGCCAAAGCGCCCGGCAGACCCCAAGGCGAAAGGTTTGATGCCTGCAAGGACATTTCCGAGCAACAACACCGGATAGCACTGGAAGCAGCATTTTCGTTGCAGGACGAATACGGATATAAGGAACTGAGCAAAGCATTGAAAGAGTCGTATGCCTTGGTGGGTGTTCCGTTAAGCGACAACAAGCTGGTTAAACTCATCACAGTGTTGAAGAACAAGCGGATGATAGTGCAGGAAAATGGCAGGAAGTACAGATACGAACCGGATTTCCACTATTGACACGCTTCCTGCAATCACTTCACTTTATTCTCCGGGTCTATATATTAGGATAAAGCGAAGTGGTTGCAGGAGCGCATCAAACCGCTTCACTTTAAGCCGTATCCTATATATACGACAATAAAGTGAAGTGGTTATACAGCCAGTAACCTATAAACAGATACTGGCGAAAAGAAAAACAAACAATAACCGAAAAAGACAATCATTTATGGACATACAGACAGCAAAACAAATCAGGCTGGAAGAATACCTTCACAGCTTGGGATATAGCCCGGTGAAGCGGCAGGGCATCAATCTTTGGTACAAATCACCGTTCAGGGAAGAAACCGAAGCCTCGTTCAAGGTGAACACCGAGCGGAACCAATGGTATGATTTTGCGCTCGGCAAGGGCGGCAACATCATTGCGCTGGCTTCGCACCTCTATGCAACGGACAGCGTGCCGTACCTTTTGAAACGCATAGAGGAACAAGCACCGCACGTGCACCCCGTTTCTTTCTCTTTTCGCAAGCAGTCATTTACAGAGCCGAGTTTCCAACAGTTGGAAATCGTGCCGCTTTCTTCTCCTGCCTTGCTCGCTTACTTGCAGGAAAGGGGGATAAATCCGGCACTGGCGAAAAAAGAATGTAAGGAAGCGCGGTTTACGCACAACGGCAAACGGTACTTCGCCATTGCGTTTCCCAACATGTCGGGCGGCTATGAAATCCGCAACCGATATTTCAAGGGCTGTATCGCACCGAAGGAAATATCCCACATCAGACAGTCGGGAGAGCCAAAGGTCACGTGTTTCGTTTTCGAGGGATTTATGGACTACCTCTCATTTCTGACCCTACGGCTCGAAAGCTGTCCGCAATACCCTGAATTCGACAGGCAGGATTACATGGTTCTGAACTCTGTTGCCAATGTTTCCAAAGCACTTTATCCATTGGGAAGCTATGAGCGAATCCACTGTTTTTTTGACAATGACCGTGCAGGAATGGAAGCCCTTCAGCAAATCCGCAAGGAATACGACAGCACCCAGCATATACGGGACGCTTCCCAAATCTACAGCGGATGCAAAGACCTGAACGAGTATTTGCAGAAGCGCATGGCTGATGGAAAAGGGCAAATGCAATCCGTCAGAAAGAGAAATGACACGCTATCCAAGAAACCGAAAGGCTTCCGGTTATAGCCCACTATAACTACACGCTTCGCTTTCGTAGTTGTGGGCTCTCCCGAGGGGCTTAGAACGCTGCCCTAAGAACCCGGCAAGGGCTTTCAGCCCTATGCAACCCGACCAAAGAGTGACCCTCTCTTTGGAAACTCCGCTTATGGGTTTCACCCCTAAGAACCCCCTACGGTTATGAGCGGAAAGCAGCAAACAAAATTAGTAATAACTGAATCAAAAATCGAAAAGATGGCAACAAAATCAAGCATACATGTTAAGCCTTGCAACGTGGTATCAAGCGAGGCTCATAACCGGAGGACTGCCGAGTATATGCGCAACATCGGCAAGTCAAAAATCTACATCGTGCCCGAACTCACAGCCGATAATGAGCAATGGATAAATCCGGATTTCGGCAGTCCCGAATTGCAGACACACTATGAGAACATCAAGTGCATGGTCAAGGAAAAGACAGGACGTGCCATGCAGGAAAAGGAGCGTGAACGCAAAGGGAAGAACGGAAAAATCATCAAGGTGGCGGGATGCTCGCCTATCCGTGAGGGAGTCTTGCTAATCAGACCGAACACCACATTGGCAGATGTGCGTAAGTTTGGCGAAGAATGCAAAAAACGCTGGGGCATCACACCGCTCCAAATCTTTCTGCACAAGGACGAGGGACATTGGTTAAGCAGACTGCCCGAAGTGGATGACAAGGAGAGTTTCCAAGTAGGCGAAAGATGGTTCAAGCCAAATTACCATGCCCACATCGTATTCGATTGGATGAATCACGATACAGGCAAGAGCCGCAAGCTCAATGACGAGGATATGACCGAAATGCAGAGCCTGGCATCCGATATTCTCCTGATGGAGCGTGGACAGTCGAAGGCCGTTACGGGCAAGAAGCATTTGGAGAGAAATGATTTCATCATTGAGAAGCAGAAAGCCGAACTGCAACGCATTGAAGCCGCCAAGCGGCATAAGGAACAGCAGGTAAACCTTGCCGAACAGGAACTCCGTCAGGTGAAATCGGAGATACGCACGGACAAGCTCAAAGGTGCAGCCACCGATGCCGCTACGGTTATAGTAAGCGGAGTGGGTTCTCTTTTCGGCAGCGGGAAAATGAAGAAACTGGAACAATCCAATGAAGAATTGCGTCAGGAAATCGCTAAACGGGACAAGGGAATTGATGACTTGAAAGCCCAAATGCGGCATATGCAGGAACAGCACGGCAGGCAGATACGTAACCTGCAAGGAATACACAATCAGGAACTTGAAGCCAAAGACAAGGAAATATCACGGTTGAATGCTATTATTGAAAAAGCGTTCAAATGGTTCCCGATGCTCAGGGAGATGCTGAGAATGGAAAAGCTGTGCGCTGCCATCGGTTTCACCAAAGAAATGATAGAGAGCCTTTTGACGAAGAAAGAGGCTATCAGGTGCAACGGCAGGATTTATTCTGAAGAACACAGACGGAAGTTTGACATCAAGAATGATATTTTCAATATAGAGAAGAATCCGACCGATGACAACAAACTGATGCTGACCATAAACAGGCAACCGATTGGCGAATGGTTCAAGGAACAATGGGAGAAATTTCGGCAAGGTTTGCGGCAGTCAGTGGAAGAACCGAGAAAAAGTAGAGGGCTCAAGTTGTAATTTTGTTCTATATAATGCAATATATCAATAAAATAACTATTTTTGCATGCGGATAGGGACAACTCTTCCCAAGACATGCGAAATAAAAAGCTGTATCCGAGATGCAGTGTATTTATAGTTCCTGTATTTTTATAATGACTAACAATTAAAAAAGATAAAAATGAATACGAAAGACTTTTTCGGAATGCTGCTTATGGCTATGTTTGTAGTGGTAGGACTAACAGCTTGTAGCGATGATGAACCTAAAGATTCAGTCAAAGAGATTAGAATGCAGGTTTCAGCAGAAACAGGCGTAATGTATGCATGGGGCGACGACAAAAAGGAGAATCCCATAGAGTGCATGCTCGTCAAGACGGAAGGTGATTCCGAAGAATGGCAACCTCTCGGATTCAACAGCATCGAGGGCTTTACCTACATAAAAGGACACGAATACTATCTATCGGTAAAGCGGACAATCCTTGCAAATCCGCCTGCGGATGCTCCTGACCGTACATATTCGCTTATCCGTATTCTTGAGGACAGAGCTGTCACGGAACCGGAAGTTCCGGTTGACGAGGAGATAACATCAGAAGAAGACATCGAATACTATGATTTGTGTCCTTTTGAGAAGTACGCAATCAGCAAGGAGTTCGTTGTTGATAAGGATGGTAATATATATTACGGCGATGGCTCATCGCTGCCGTCATACGACAACGCCCGTATTTGGTTGGAAGATGTCCTTGACAAAGAAGACCCGAATTGGGTGAAATTTCAGACGGTGCCATATCAGGCAACATATTCGTTTGTCCTGTCTCCGTTTACTGATGACATTCGTTTGGTACGCAACGATTCACATGGCCCGATGTTCAAAAGCGTCATTCCCGAAGAAGAGTTTACTCGTATTACCCAAACCATGCAGTCAGGCGAAGAAGTCCGCTATGCACTCATTCTTGCAAACGTCTATAAGAAGGGGATTCAAAAGTTAGAATTTACTGTAAAAAAACGATAATAGATTAAATAGATAAGGCTATATATTAAAAGAATAATGAAGAAAACATTCCTAATATCGTTCCTCATACTGATAGTTTGCAATACGCTGTTAGCCCAAGATAAAAACGACAGTGAAAATCTCGCTTCTTGCGTTGAGCTCTCAAACACATTCAACGATATCAAAACTATATGCGATAAAGATAATGGGAAACTATGGGGAGTCAATTTGTATGCACCAATTTTATGCATAGACAATAATCGTGATTTGTGGAGTAACCAAAAGGATTTACAAGGACAACTTCAAACATGTGGGGAAGTGTTTATTGGAAAATATCCGCTCAATAAGAACATCGCCAATTCCACCGTAGATGTATATGGGCAGAAATGGGTGATGTTGAGGCTTCCATTGCCTGCCGATACTATCGACCGCAATATTTTGTTTTGTCATGAAATGTTTCATTACTGGCAGGATTCCCTTGGTCTTGTCCCTGACAAAGTCTATAATAATGTCCATATGGATGCAAAGGATGCCCGAGTTCTCCTTAAATTGGAGTGGAAAGCTTTTTTAACTGCTTGTAGAGCGACAGATTCTTCATTGCGGAAGATGGCAATTCGTGACGGACTTACATTCAGAAAGTGCAGGCAACAAAAATACAGTCAATATTATCAAGACGAGACTGCTTTTGAAGTGCATGAGGGGCTGGCGCAATATACGGGGATAAAGCTGTCTGTTTCGTCCGATTCCATGTATATTCACATACTTGACAAAGAAGCTGAATCTTACATGAATAAAGAAAATCTTGTCAGGAGCTATGCCTATTTTTCTGGCGCAGTAATGGGTTATCTTCTTGATAAGAGTGCATGTGAATGGCGTGAACAAGTAGATGGGAATTCCGATTTGGGATTTTTGCTCCAAAAGGCTTATAATATTCTTCCTGAAGACAGAGAAGACCATGTGCGGCAAAGGAGGTCGTTCTACGATTATGATAGTATTATGGAATTTGAAAGCCGCCGTGATTCAATGCAAACAAAAAAGAAAGGAGAGTTGGTAAATTTATTTACGCAGAATATAAAGAAGTTGCCACTGAGAAACATGCAGATAAGCTTTGACCCCAATTCCGTCATTAATCTCGAGGGTATAGGAAACGTCTATAAAAATGCGAGAATAATTGATGATTGGGGGATTTTGGAAACGAAAGGTGAAGGCTCTGTCCTTATTACCGAGGACTGGAGAGCAGCCATATTGCCATACGCAAACAGCATTGAAACCAACAATAACGTAGAAGAAACAGAATCTTGGAAACTACAATTAAAGGTTAGTAACAAATAGTGGGTGGGGCAAGCCTTATTTTAGTAAGATGAATCCTCCGATAACCATTGAATACAAAATCAATATTTATTAAACTAACCGATAAACAATTTTGATAATTTGAAACAATCGTGCTGGCATGTACCATTGTTTCTGACTACAACAGCTATTCTTTCCATTATTATACTGTTCTGCTTTGTGTGGGATTGGTATGATACAAGCGAACGACCCACAAATATACCTCCGGACGAAGGGACATACATTACCAGTAATGTGAGTTTATCGGAATTATTATGGCTACTAATTACTCCTATACTCTCTTGTGCCATTTCAGGGTCAGTCCGAAATAGCAGAACTGAATCTTAAATAAAACAAAATACCCGACTTTACATTCTTGGGTGTAAAATCGGGTGCTTATTTTGTAAAACATTGATTTCCAATGTTTATTGCGGTGCGTACGGGACTCGAACCCGTGACCCCATGCGTGACAGGCATGTATTCTAACCAACTGAACTAACGCACCATTATTTCATTCTTTCGTTGCTATCTCTCTTGATTGCGGTTGCAAAGGTAGGCATTTCTTTGATATCTGCAATAGCTATGGCGAACTTTTTTCCAAGCGTTTTGTGCTGTATTTGCTATATATCCTCATATTGAGAAGATTGGAAAAATAAGAAAAAAGTAAATTTAACAACTGTTTAGAAATACGTTTATGCACTGTTTTATTCTTGATATGAAAACCTTTTCTGGAGAAAACGAAACATTTCGGAGCTTGTTTTAAACTTCTTGCTCGAAAAGTTCGTTGTTTTGCAATAAATCGTTATTTTTGCGAACTCAAAACGAGAATGTTGTAATTTGAAAAATGATAAAAAACATTTTAGGATGATGAAAACAGCCAAACTGTTGCTACACTGCCCTGACAAACCAGGCATATTGGCAGAAGTAACAGACTTTATAACGGTGAATAAAGGTAATATTATCTATCTGGATCAGTATGTAGACCATGTAGAGAATATCTTTTTTATGCGTATTGAATGGGAATTGAAAGATTTTCTGGTGCCTCAGGAAAAGATTGAGGATTATTTTGCCACTTTGTATGCACAGAAATATGAGATGAATTTCCGTCTCTATTTCTCCGATACAAAACCGCGTATGGCTATCTTTGTTTCAAAGATGTCCCATTGCTTGTTCGACTTGTTGGCGCGTTACACCGCTGGTGAGTGGAATGTGGAGATACCTCTTATTATAAGCAATCATCCCGATTTGCAGCACGTGGCCGAGCGTTTCGGTATTCCTTTCCATCTTTTCCCCATTACCAAAGAGACAAAGGAGGAACAAGAGAAGAAGGAAATGGAGTTACTGGCAAAGCATAAGATAACTTTCATAGTGCTGGCGCGCTACATGCAGGTCATTTCCGAGCAAATGATAAACGCTTATCCCAATAGGATAATCAATATCCATCACTCTTTCCTTCCGGCATTTGTGGGAGCGAAGCCCTATCATGCTGCGTTTGAACGTGGAGTGAAGATTATTGGAGCTACCAGCCACTATGTTACCACAGAATTGGATGCCGGTCCCATCATAGAGCAGGATGTGGTGCGTATTACACACAAGGACACTGTGCAGGATTTGGTGAACAAGGGTAAGGACTTGGAAAAGATTGTGCTTTCTCGTGCTGTTCAGAAGCATATTGAACGCAAGGTGTTGGCATATAAGAACAAAACGGTAATATTTAATTAGTTGATAGTTGATAATTGATAGTTGATGGTGGGGAACTTGTCATTACCTTTCAATTATTACCTTTCAATGGTCAATTCTCAATTAAAAAAATGAAAGTTGCAGTTGTCAAATATAATGCAGGCAATATCCGTTCGGTGGATTATGCTTTGAAGCGTCTGGGAGTAGAGGCAGTGATTACGGCGGATGAGGCTGTGCTACATGCTGCCGATAAGGTTATCTTTCCCGGTGTGGGAGAGGCGGAAACCACTATGGACTTTTTGCGTGCCGGTGGTATGGATAGGCTGATAAAGGAGTTACGCCAGCCGGTATTGGGCATTTGCCTGGGCATGCAGTTGATGTGCCGCCACTCTGAAGAGGGGGATGTGGATTGCCTGGGTATTTTTGATACTGATGTGAAACGTTTCATTTCGCAGAGGCACGAGGATAAAGTACCTCATATGGGATGGAATACCATTGCCCGGACGAATAGCGGACTTTTTAAAGGCTTTACTAAAGAAGAGTTTGTTTATTTCGTACATAGTTTCTATGTGCCAGTCAATGATTGTACGGCAGCCGTGACGGATTACATTCATCCGTTCAGTGCCGCTTTGCATAAAGGCAATTACTACGCCACACAGTTCCATCCGGAAAAGAGTGGAAGTGTGGGAGAGCGTATTTTGCGGAATTTCCTGGAACTGTAAATCGTCAAATCGTAAATAAAATGATAGAACTGATTCCCGCTATTGACATTATTGACGGAAAATGTGTACGCCTTTCCCAAGGCGATTATGACAGCAAGAAGGTGTACAACGAAAATCCCGTGGAAGTGGCCCTGGAGCTGGAGGCTCATGGTATCCGCAGACTTCATGTGGTCGATTTGGACGGTGCGGCTTCCCATCATGTGGTAAACTACCGTACGTTGGAACAGATAGCTGTGCGTACGTCTCTTATTATTGATTTTGGAGGTGGGGTGAAGAGTGATGAAGATTTGGTGATAGCTTTTGAGAACGGTGCGCAGATGGTGACCGGTGGCAGCATTGCTGTGAAGAATCCCGAATTGTTCTGCAAATGGCTTCAAATGTATGGTTCCGAGAAAATTATTCTTGGCGCTGATGTGAAAGAGCATAAAATAGCCGTCAATGGTTGGAAGGATGAGAGTGGCTGCGAACTGTTTCCGTTCTTGAAAGACTATGTAGAGAAGGGGGTCCGTAAGGTTATCTGTACTGATATCAGTTGTGACGGAATGCTGCAAGGACCATCGATAGCGTTGTATAAGGAGATACTGGAGCACCATCCTGAACTCTATCTGATAGCCAGTGGAGGCGTAAGCTGTGCCGATGATATACGCCATTTGGAAGTTGTCGGCATACCTGCCGTTATTTTCGGTAAGGCTCTGTACGAAGGCCGCATCACCTTCAAAGAACTGGAAAACTTTGTTAGTTGAAAGGTGAAAATTAATCACTTATAACTCATAACTTATAACTCAAACCGCCGTGTTAGCAAAAAGAATCATTTCTTGCCTCGACATTAAAGATGGGCAGACAGTGAAAGGTACCAATTTCGTGAACCTCCGCCAGGCGGGCGACCCGGTAGAACTGGCGCGTGCTTATAGTGAGCAGGGTGCCGACGAACTGGTTTTTCTCGACATCACAGCCAGTTTTGAAGGCCGTAAGACTTTCACTGAATTGGTGAAACGCATAGCTGCGAATATCAGCATTCCTTTTACTGTAGGTGGAGGCATTCATGAACTGGGTGACGTGGATAGGCTACTGAATGCAGGTGCCGATAAAATCTCCATCAATTCCTCAGCTATCCGCCGTCCCGGATTGATAGACGAGATTGCGAAGAACTTCGGTTCTCAGGTTTGTGTACTGGCAGTTGATGCCAAACAGACAGAGAAGGGATGGCGATGCTACTTGAACGGTGGTCGTGTGGAAACGGATAAGGAACTGTTTGCGTGGACAAAAGAAGCCCAGGAACGTGGTGCGGGCGAGATATTGTTCACCAGCATGAATCACGACGGTGTCAAGACCGGTTATGCCAATGAAGCGCTTTCCAGCCTTGCCGACGGATTGTCCATCCCCATCATTGCATCGGGAGGGGCAGGTGCCAAAGAACATTTTCGTGACGTCTTTTTGCAGGGAAAAGCAGATGCTGCCCTGGCAGCCAGTGTTTTTCATTTCGGAGAAATCAAAATTCCCGAATTAAAATCGTATCTTTGTGCCCAAGGAATTGCGATGAGAAGATGAAGGTGAGTTTACGATTGGACGATTTACGATTTACGATTGGGATTACTCAAGCAAATCATAAGTCTCCAGTCACTTAAAGTAATATCAATCGTAAATAGTAAATAGCTAAATCGTAAATAGAATGGATTTTGACAAGATGAACGGACTCGTTCCGGCGATTATACAAGATGCAGATACCGCTAAGGTGCTGATGCTTGGCTTCATGAACAAGGAGGCTTATGACAAGACGGTGGAAACTGGAAAGGTGACTTTCTTCAGCCGTACCAAGAACCGTCTTTGGACAAAAGGCGAGGAGAGTGGCAACTTCCTGAATGTGGTTTCCATGAAGGAAGACTGTGACCGGGATACGTTACTGGTGCAGGTACATCCCGTAGGCCCGGTTTGCCATACCGGTACAGATACTTGCTGGGGTGAGAAGAACGAACAGCCGGTTATGTTTCTAAAGCTTCTTCAGGATTTCATCTGTAAGCGTTATGATGAAATGCCCGAAGGTTCCTATACGACCAGTCTTTTCCAGTCCGGTATCAACAAAATGGCACAGAAGGTAGGCGAAGAGGCTGTGGAAACCGTCATTGAGGCTTGCAACGGTACGGACGAACGCCTGATTTATGAAGGAGCTGATTTGTTGTATCACCTCATCGTGCTGCTCACATCCAAAGG
>OKWH01000242.1_pt1 | contig 25636 bp, 20 predicted proteins | sample 1607021 | NCBI WGS metagenome assembly OKWH01 (sample SAMN04414076, study PRJEB24778) | human gut metagenome | material: faecal | host: Homo sapiens | reverse complement strand
ATCGCATCCGAAAGCCGCAGCCTCAAGGAGCGGCCCGGGGATTTCGAATCCATGCGCGACCACTACGCCTACCGCCGCGAATATTTTTAGCACGAACGGCGCGGATTGCGCACGCTCCGGCGTCCGAAAAAGGCGAAACCGGCTTTTTATTAGCGAATTCGCCCTTTTTTAATTACCTTTGCCCGCGATTATCAGTTAAGAACCATGTACCGGAGAGTCATAAAGCCCGTACTTTTCTCGCTTACCATCGAGCAGGCCCACCACGCGGTGCTGCTGTTGCTGCGCATCATCGGGCTGATACCCGGCGGCCGCTGGCTGTTGCGCAAATGCTACGCCGTGGAGCATCCGGCGCTCGAACGCGAGGTGTTCGGCATCCGTTTCGCCAACCCCATCGGGCTGGCCGCAGGATTCGACCACAACGGCGAGGCGTTCCGCGAACTGGCGGCCCTCGGTTTCGGATTCGTCGAAGTCGGCACCGTGACGCCGCGCCCGCAGGCGGGCAACCCGCGCCCGCGCGTGTTCCGGCTGCCCAAAGACCGGGCTATCATCAACCGCATCGGGCTCTCCAACCGCGGGCTGGACAAGACGATCTGCCACCTGCGCCGCCCGCACGAAGGGCTCATCGTGGGCTGCAACATCGGCAAGAACACCGTGACGCCCCCCGAAAATGCGGCGGCAGATTACCTCCGGCTCTTCCGCAACCTCTACCAGTATGCGGACTATTTCACGGTGAATATCAGTTGCGACAACTCCTGCCGCGAAGGCACCACCTACACACGCACGCACATACTCCAGATACTTGATCCGCTGTTCGACTTCCGCCGCGGGCAGAACCAGTACCGGCCGATCCTGCTGAAAATATCGCCCGACCTGCCGGACCCGCTTATCGACGAAGTGACCGACCTGATGCTTTCCACGCCGCTGGACGGCATCGTGGCCGTGAACGGTACTTTCTCGCGCGAAGGCCTCGCAACCGACGAGGAGACGCTCGACGAAATCGGCAGCGGCCGATTGAGCGGAGCTCCCCTTACGCAGCGAGCCATCGAGGTAGTGCGCCGCATCCACCGACGTTCGCACGGAGCCTATCCGATCATCGGCGTCGGAGGCCTGATGAACGCCGGGGACGTGAAAGCCATGCTCGCCGCCGGCGCGAGCCTCGTCCAGCTATACACGGGATATATCTACGAAGGGCCCTCTCTGGTCAAGGAGATCTGCCGGGCCCTGATCGACGACGCAGCGTCCGAAGCCTCCGCTTCGCCCGCGCCGGGAAAATAATTCAATCTTACCACCATGAAAGCATCTATTCTTACGATCGGCGACGAAATCCTGATCGGACAGATCGTGGATACCAATTCGGCGTCGATCGCCCGCCACCTGAACAATGCGGGCATCGTCGTCTGGGAGCGCACGTCGGTCGGCGACCAGCGCGAGCAGATCACCGAGTCCGTAAAACGGGCCATGAGCCAGAGCGACGTAGTCATCCTGACCGGCGGCCTCGGCCCCACCAAGGACGACATCACGAAAAAGACCCTCGCCGAGTTCTTCGGCTCCCGGCTCGTATGCGATCAAACCGTCGCCGACCACGTGCGGCGCATGCTCGAAGCACGCGGAATCGAATACAACCGCCTGAACCGCGATCAGGCGCTCGTCCCGGCGTGCTGCACCGTGCTTTTCAACGCCCACGGCACTGCCCCCGGCATGTGGTTCGAACAGAACGGCAAAGTCGTGGTTTCGCTGCCGGGCGTTCCCTTCGAAATGGAGCACCTGATGACCGACGAGGTAATGCCTCGTCTGAAAGCCCGTTTCTCCCTGCGGCAGATCGTACACCGCACGCTGATCACGGCAGGTCTGGCCGAATCGATGCTGGCCGAAAAGATCGCCGACTGGGAAAATGCCCTGCCCCCGTACCTCCACCTGGCATATCTGCCCGCACCCGGCGTGGTGCGGCTGCGCCTGTCGGCTTACGAAGTCGAAGGCGAGAGCGTATCGCACGAAATCGACCGGCAATTCGCCGCCCTGCAACGCATCATTCCCCGCTACGTCCTCGGATTCGAGCGGGCGACCATGCAGGTGATCGTCCACACCCTGCTGACGCGGCGTCGGCAGACTCTCGCCACGGCCGAGAGCTGCACGGGCGGCAGCATCGCGGCCCGCTTCACGGCAATACCCGGAGCATCGGCCTATTTCCTGTGCGGAGTGGTGGCTTACAGCAACGAATCCAAAAGCAACCTGTTGGGTGTCGATCCCGAAACGATTGCCTGCCGGGGCGCCGTCAGTGAGGAGGTCGCACGGCAGATGGCCGAAGGAGCACGCCGCACCGCCGGAGCCGACTATGCCGTCGCAACCACCGGCATCGCAGGTCCTGCGGGCGGCACGGAACAGAAACCCGTCGGCACGGTCTGGATGGCCGTAGCCGGCCCGCACCGTACCGTGACCCTGCTCAAACAGTGCGGCACCGACCGGGGACAAATCATCGACCGGGCGAGCGCCTTCGCACTCGCGCTCCTGCGCGACGAAATCGAACGGGATGCCGCCGGAGAATAACCCGGTTTCGACACTTCCCAAAGCCCCCTGACTTCCGGAGCCTTGAAAGGTTCCGGAAGTCTTCATATCCCCGTCTCTGGAACAAGCCCCGTTCCTCCCGGAACGCATCCAACCCTTTCCGATACGCTGTCCGGCCGGACGCCCCCGAAAATCGCGAAACAAAAGCCCGATACGATCACTAGCACCGTCCGATGAAATTCAAAGGCGGATCATTGAACACACCCCGTCGAAAAGAGTTAATTCTCCGACCGTAATTACGGGCACCTCATACCGCTATATATCAAACATTCGCCTTCCAAAACCGAAATTCGAAGCTATTCCCGAACAGATTCTTCCTCCCGGTCAGCGACAAAATCACCCAGTTATTCCCACCGCCCCTCTATCCGCACGATTTTCGGAAACACGGGAACGGCCTTGAAAACGGGATCTTTCGACAAATATACTTTTTGAGAAATGATATAAACGAAATGAGAGAGCAATATACGCCTGCTCCCTTCATCTTTGCTGCAACAAAATAGCATCCGTATTCCCGACCGTCAAAAGCCCCGAACGAAAGTCCTCCCGGCAAACAGATTTCGAGGCCGATCGAACGACACCGGAAAGCCGATCGATACGGACCGGCGCACACCGCCCCGAAATGATCCGAGCACATGATATACATCGGTTATTCCCGAAAAGAAAAACCGACAAGTCTAACCATCAAAAAACAAAACCCATGAAAAGATTCTTACATTTGCTCACAGGGATTTGCACCCTCGCCCTGGCTCTTCAGGCCTGTACCAAGTCTCCGGCCGAAAACCCGGGAAGAACGGACGATCCCGGAAACGACGAACAAAACAGCAAGGTAACCCTTACTCTCTCGACGCCCCGCACCCGCACGACGCTCGTCAGCGAAACCTACGTCCACTGGAGCGAAGAGGATATTGTACAAATCAACGGCACGAATTTGCCCGTAATCCCCGATCCGAATGATCCGACACGCGCAACGATCTCCAATGTGGACACCGCCGAAGAGTACGTGGCTCTCTACTCTCCGGACAACGGCGGATATATCCCGGAGCGAGAGGTCGTCGAAGCCTACTTCCGCCCCGAAGTGCCCCATACTCCCGACTCGTTTTACACGACAGGAGGCAATCCGATGGTGGCATACAGCACATCCACCTCGCTGGAATTCAAAAATATCGGCGGATTACTCCGCATAGGAGTGACCGGCGATGCGTCGATCGCGTCGGTTATGCTGTCGGGCAATGCGGGAGAACCCATTGCCGGACACTTCGAAATCTCGAAAAGCGATCTGGCTTCCGGCAGCCTCGATTTCGCTCCCGGCGAAGGTTCCGCACAATTCGTCAGCACCTCCGTCACGATGACCTGCACGGAGAATGTACGACTCGATGCGAACTCTCCGACCTATTTCTACTTCGCGCTGCCGGCAGCCGAATACACGGAAGGATTCACCGTAACGCTTACCGACAGCGAAGGCAACACCTGCCTCCGGCAAACGCATAACTCCGTCTCGATCGAGCGTGCGACCCTCAAGTCGATGGAACCGATTGCGTTCGAAAAGGACAAAGCGCTTACGGTCACTTTAGGAGAAATCGCGGCGAACTCCGTTACCTGGAATATCGAAGGTAATCCCTCGACCGACCTGCGGACCCTGCTCGTCACCAAAGCGATGTGGGATCATTTCATCGCACAGGAATATTACCTCGACAATCCGCAAAAACTCACGTCCGAAATCCTCGCGGCCTATTCCGCCACCATTCCGACCGACGACAACGGCCGTTACGAAGAGACTGCAACCCAGGCAAGAGCCGTAAACTCGATGCAGCCCGTACAGGAAGACAACGACTACCTCGTCTTGGCCGCCTATTTCTCCGGCACCCAATCCGTCGGCGTAATCCCCGCCCCGGTTCCCGTTCACACTCCGGCCGCCACAGGCCCGGCTCCCGAAGTGAATGTCACCGTCTCTTCGGCCGGCAGCACTACGATCGATGTACTTACCACCACCAGCAACGCATCCGGCATCCTTACCGCACTCTTCTTCAAAAGCGATTACGACAATGTATTCAGCCGGGAGGGAATAGACGAAGAGTTGATCGCAAAGTACGGCAATGCATGGACGGCAGAGCAGGTAGAGCAGGCCAACAACGGAGGATATACACTCCAATACATTTCGCTTCCGCCGGAAACGGAATTCGTTATGCTAATTTCGGTCTCCAGCGCAGCAGGCAAAGCTACGCTCAAGAAAGAAATAATTGCGACCGAACCGTACGTCGATCCTTCTGCCGAATGGATCACCGTTTCCTCCGAAGCCACGTTCGTTTGCGGCTTCTTCTTCAACCAAAGCATCCCCTCCTTGTCGAACGTGATCAATATTACGAACCTTAAAGTCGAAAAACTCGCCGATCGCGACCTCTTCCGTCTGACCGACGCCTTCTCCGTCTCCCGGATCCCCGAACTTGCGGCCAGCGGCATATACAGCGATCTGTCCGGCAGTCCGTATTATTTCTATATGGATGCGACCGACCCGAACAATGTAAAAGTCGTCAATGAAGTGTGCCAACTCGGCATCGTTCACAACGAATACGGAGCAATGAGCGTCGGCAACGACTTCAACATCCAAGGCGGCGAAGAGTACCAGCACGGTACGTACAACCGAGCGGAAGGCACGATCCGAATCGGCGTGCTCATTTGCTATGCCGACAGCCAACAACTCTTCGTCACGCCATTCAACAGTACGCTATATCTGAATCCCGAAACGCCCGGAAACAGTGTTTCGACCGAAAATTTCAAGAAAGACCCTGTCGCAATTCCCTGGTAAGTCAGGACCCCCGAAAACAGAGACACCGGCCCTTTTTCAGGCCGGTGTTTTGTTATTTGGCCAAAAGATTGTATATTTGCACTCCCCGAAATGGGATTACAATTAAATTTTAACCAAAATGAAAGTTTGCGAAATTACAGGCAAGGTAGCGGTGATCGGCAACAATGTTTCCCACTCGCACCACAAGACCAAACGCAAGTTCAGCCCCAATCTGAAGAACAAGCGCTTCTGGTCTGAAGAGGAAGGCCGCTGGATCACCCTCAAGGTATCTGCCGCCGGAATCAAAACAATCAACAAGAAGGGCCTCGCAGTAGCGCTCCGCGAAGCTGCCGCACCCAAAAAGGTTTACTAAAACTCAAGTGACAAATGGCAAAGAAAGGCAACAGAGTGCAGGTGATTCTCGAATGCACGGAACAGAAAGCTAGCGGTGTTCCGGGAATGTCCCGCTACATCACGACCAAGAACAAGAAAAACACCCCCGACCGTCTGGAGCGCAAGAAATACAACCCGTTCCTGAAGAAGGTGACCATTCATCGTGAAATCAAATAATTTTAGTGCTATATGGCAAAGAAAGTAGTCGCAACGCTGAAAACCGGTACGGGCAAACAGTTCACCAAATGTATCAAAATGGTGAAATCCGACAAAACCGGTGCATACATCTTCAAAGAGGGCATCATCGCCAACGACCAGGTGAAAGACTTTTTCGCCGAGAAGAAATAAATGCAATGCATTAGGCGAAACGAATGTTTTCGGATCGCAAGGCCGGAAAGAATCATCCGCCGGACCGGATTCGGAAAACAACCTAAAAATTCGATTCCGCTTAATACAAAGGGCATCCTCAACGGATGCCCTTTGTATTTTCACCGACCCGCAACCCGGCAGAACAGCACCGATCATCGAGGAATCATTCGTACCTTCGTTCCTCTTGCGGTTCTTCGCCTCGACAAAACGGGAATAAATTCGCTTTGCACCACCCGATTTATCCGTATCTCTAACTTTGCCTAAATACTCCAACGCGGCAACGCTCAAAAAAATTTGGCTCCGCCGGCTGGTTGTACTATCTTTGCAGAAGACAGGAAGCGATTCGGCAATCTTTGCGTGCAAGCCCACACGATTGCTTTTATCTTTCACTATCTTTGACGTAGTCTTAAAATGTTCTCGGAAAACTGGCAACAAGTTCCCGTTTTCTCTGGGCTTTTCGTATTTTTGCAACATTACTAATATAACAATATTTTATGGGATTCTTCGATCTTTTCAAGAAAAAACAGAATACACAGCCGACGACTCCGGCGGAACGATCTCAACCGACTTCTCCGGAAAACCACCGGCCGGCTGCGGTCGAAAATACGACGAAGCAGGAAAATACCTCTCCCCAGCCGGCTGCCCGAACCGCTGACCGGGAGCAGGCGGAACTCAACTCCGGTCTGGAGAAGACCAAAACGGGCCTCTTCTCGAAACTGGCGCGGGCCGTTGCCGGTCGATCGACCATCGATACACAGGTGCTCGACGATCTGGAGGAGGTGCTCATCACCTCCGACGTAGGCGTGGAAACCACCGTGAAGATCATCGAACGCATCGAAGCCCGCGTCGCACGGGACAAGTATATGAACACCTCGGAGTTGCAATCGATCCTGCGCGACGAGATCGCCCAACTGATGGAGGAGTCGCACCGCTCGACCGAAAACTTCGGACTCGACGTCGAGGAAGGCGTCCCCTACGTCATCATGGTCGTCGGCGTGAACGGCGCCGGCAAGACCACGACGATCGGCAAACTCGCGGCCCAGCTCACCCGGGCCGGCCTCAACGTCTATATCGGCGCTGCGGATACGTTCCGTGCGGCCGCCATCGACCAGTTGGCCGTATGGGCCGAACGGGCCGGCGCCACGATGATCCGTCAGGAGATGGGCTCCGATCCGGCGTCGGTGGCCTTCGACACCTTGAAATCGGCCGTAGCGAACAAGGCCGACGTCGTGCTGATCGACACGGCGGGCCGCCTGCACAACAAGGTCGGCCTGATGAACGAGCTGACCAAGATCCGCAACGTGATGGGCAAGGTTATCCCCAACGCCCCGCAGGAGGTGATGCTGGTGCTGGACGGTTCGACCGGACAGAACGCCTTCGAACAGGCCCGGCAATTCACCCAGGCCACGCAGGTCACGTCGCTCACCATCACCAAGCTCGACGGCACGGCCAAGGGCGGCGTGGTGATCGGCATCAGCGACCAGTTCCGCATTCCCGTCCGCTACATCGGCATCGGCGAAGGTATCGACCAGCTCAAGATGTTCGACCGCAAGGAGTTCGTGAACGCCCTTTTCGGCAGCGAAGCAAAATAAAATCTCCCGTGAATGAAGAAAATTAACGTCATCACCCTCGGGTGCTCGAAAAACACGGTCGATTCGGAACACCTGATGGCCCAGCTCGCAGCCGCAGGCTATACGGTCACGCACGACAGCGACCGCACCGATGCCAAAGTCGTGGTCATCAACACCTGCGGCTTCATCGGCGACGCCAAGCAAGAGTCGATCGACATGATCCTCCGGGCCGCCGCCGCCAAACAGACGGGTAAAATCGAACGGCTGTTCGTCGTGGGCTGCCTGAGCGAGCGTTATGCGGAGGAGCTGCGTGCCGAGCTGCCCGAGGTCGATGAGTTCTTCGGCGTGAAGGATTGGGACGACATCGTTCGGGCGCTGGAGGCGACTCCCCGGCCAGCGCTTGCGACCGAACGCCGGCTCACCACCCCGAAACATTACGCTTACCTGAAAATTTCCGAAGGCTGCAACTGGAAATGCGGTTATTGCGCCATTCCCCTGATTCGGGGGCCCCACGCTTCGGTGCCGATGGAAACCCTGCTGGAAGAGGCCCGGAAGCTGGCCGCAGGCGGTGTGCGCGAACTGATCGTAATCGCACAGGACACGACCTACTACGGCCTGGACCTTTACGGCAAACGACGCCTGGCCGAACTGCTCGAAGCCTTGTGCCGCATCGACGGCATCCGCTGGATCCGGCTCCACTACGCCTACCCCACGGCTTTCCCCGACGAGGTGATCGAAGTGATGGCCCGCGAACCCAAAATCTGCAAATACCTCGACATTCCCTTCCAGCATATCTCCGACGACCAGCTCGCGGCCATGCACCGACGCCATACCAAGGCCCAGGCTTACGAGCTGATCGACAAACTGAGGCAGGCCATTCCCGATCTCGCGCTGCGCACGACCCTGCTGGTCGGCTATCCGGGCGAAACCGAAGCCGACTTCGAAGAGCTTCTGGAATTCGTGCGCACGGTACGATTCGAACGGCTGGGCGTATTCCCCTATTCCGAAGAGGAGGGGACCTATTCGGCCCGGAATCTGCCGGACGATGTTCCGGAAGAGGTCAAACAAAGTCGTGTAGAACGAGTAATGGCGCTTCAGAATGAGATCTCGCTCGAAAACAACCGGGCACGTATCGGTCAGTTGGAGCGGGTCATCATCGACTCCCGGCAGGGGGATTTCTACGTAGGACGGTCGCAATACGACTCGCCCGAAGTGGATCAGGAGATCCTGATTCCGGCCGCAGGCCGCAGGCTGATCCGCGGTTGCTTCTATCAGGTGCGGATCACCGCAGCCGAAGACTACGACCTCTACGGCGAACTCGAAACGAAATAAAAGACAATCATCACATCTTTCAATGTAGCGTTATCCGACAGTCGCAGGATCGAATCCGACGGTCGCTAACTCACGGCCTCCGGTCGTGTCCGCAATTCACCCCTAATTCCCTTCCCGGGAGGGGAATTGGGCCGCTACGCTTCCCATAACGGGGGACACGAAAGGATATGATCATGAAATAAAATTTTGTCGTTTGACGTTTTTTATATACCTTTGGGAAGGCGGAAAATATTTCCGGCGACAGATAAATGGCAGAGAAAAAGGTCATAAGCGATTTCGAGGCGCAGATTCGGCAGCTCATTGCCGACCATCGTCGGCTTACGGCCCTTTGCAAGGAAACAGCGGCGGAGCGCGACGTCTTGCGTAAAGAAAACCGCGATTTGCAAATGCAGGTAAAAGAGCTCGGCAAGGAGCTCGCCCGCGTACAGCTCAGCCAGGGACTCGCAGGAAATGCACCCGACCAAAGCAAAGCGATCGCACGCGTCAACCGTTTAATGCGGGAGGTGGACAAGTGCATCACCCTACTCAACAAACCCGACCGAATCGGCGAAGAGCTGTCGGGCAAGTAGGCAAGACATACGATAACGACCGAAGATATTTCATTTAACGGGAAGCAAGCGACATGGCCCAGCAACAGGCAATAAAGCTCAAAATAGCCGGTAAAAGTTACTCGTTTACGCTCAAGCACGAAGCGAACGAGGAACAGTCGCTGGCGGAGAAAGAGGAGCTCTACCGCCTGGCCGAACGCGAGGTGAATGCCTATGTCACCCGGTTCGAAAAAGCCAAATACGAAGGATTCTCGACACAGGACTGCCTGGCGATGGCCGCATTGCAGTTGGCGATTTCGAGCGTTTCGCTGGCCCGCAGCCGAGAAGTGGGCAGCGAAGATCTCCGCAGGCTGGAAGCGCTGCGCGACGAGATCGACGAATACCTGAACCGAATCGAAACCGAAAAGAAATAACAGGGAAGGATACGAGGGGGGACCGTATAGAAAAGTCCGCAAGTATCATCGTTCTTTACCATACGTTTAAGAAAAATCTACCCGCATAGATTCCTTAAAGCTTTGCGAAACTGAACAATTTTTACATTGGGGCAACTCACCACTTTCAAAATCAGGCTTCAACCCCTCGGGGTGCAGGCTGCGGCCTGCCGGTAGAAGGTTGCGATTTTCGGGAGCCCCCACACTTGACTGATCTTGCAGATTCGTCAAACAAGTTAAGGAATACTATGCGGTTTTTTTATGCACAAACCCTAATAACTAACAAATAATAACTCTCTAAAACAATGATGACAATCGTACTATCGAGCGTCCTGTCCGCCGTAGTCTGCCTGGGTATTTACATCCTGGTAACCAAATACGTTACCAAGAAGACCATCAAGGCACTGCGTGAAGCCGCCCGGAAAGAGGCGGAAGCGGAAGGCGAAATGATAAAGAAAGAGAAGATTCTCCAGGCCAAGGAGAAGTTCATCCAGCTCAAGAGCGAGCACGACCGCCAGGTCAATGAACGCAACCAGAAGATCGCCCAAAGCGAACAGCGGGCCAAGCAGATCGAAAACAACCTGCAAAACCAACAGCGCGAACTGGAAGGCAAGGTCAAGGAGAACGCCCGCCTCAAAGAGCAGATGGAAGCGCAGCTTCAGGTGCTCGAACACAAGAAGGAGGAGATCGACCGTCTGATGCACGAGCAGAACACGCGCCTCGAGCAGATTTCGGGCCTGAGCTCCGAAGATGCCAAGAGCATCCTGATCGAAAATATGAAAGCGGAAGCCAAAGCCGACGCTGCAGCCTACATCAACGAAACGATCGAGGAGGCCAAAATGACCGCCACGAAGGAGGCCAAGCGAATCATCGTGGCTTCGATCCAGCGTGTGGCGACCGAAACGGCCATCGAAAACGCCGTTACGGTGTTCAACATCGAAAGCGACGAAGTCAAAGGCCGCATCATCGGCCGCGAAGGTCGTAACATCCGGGCGCTGGAAGCTGCCACAGGCATCGAAATCATCGTGGACGACACGCCCGAAGCGATCATCCTGAGCGGGTTCGACCCCGTGCGCCGCGAAATCGCCCGCCTGGCCCTGCACCAGCTCGTCACCGACGGACGTATCCACCCGGCCCGTATCGAGGAGGTGGTCGCCAAGGTACAGAAGCAGATCGAAGAGGAGATCGTCGAAGTCGGCAAACGTACCGCGATCGACCTGGGTATTCACGGCCTGCATCCGGAGCTGATCCGTATGATCGGCAAGATGAAATACCGCTCCTCCTACGGACAGAACCTATTGCAGCACGCCCGCGAAACGGCCAACCTGGCCGGCATCATGGCTGCCGAGCTGGGGCTCAACCCCAAAACGGCCCGCCGCGCCGGTCTGTTGCACGACATCGGCAAGGTGCCCGACGACGAACCCGAATTGCCGCACGCAATTATCGGTATGAAACTCGCCGAGAAATACAAGGAGAAGCCCGAGGTTTGCAACGCGATCGGCGCCCACCACGACGAAATCGAGATGTCGTCGCTTATCGCCCCGATCATCCAGGTCTGCGATGCCATTTCGGGTGCCCGTCCGGGAGCCCGTCGTGAGGTGGTCGAGAGCTATATCAAGCGTCTGAAGGAGATGGAGGACATCGCGCTCTCCTACCCCGGCGTAGTGAAGACCTATACGATCCAGGCAGGCCGCGAGCTGCGCGTAATCGTCGGTGCAGAGAAACTCTCCGACATGGAGTCCGAAAGCCTGTCGCACGACATCGCCAAGAAGATCCAGGACGAAATGACCTACCCGGGGCAGGTAAAAATCACCGTCATCCGCGAAACCCGATCCGTGGCATACGCAAAATAGGATATTTATCCAGATACCACCATCCGGTTTCTACAACCAAAGTCCCTTTCCCCTATCATGGAAGGGACTTTTTTTACGAAACACATGAATAAAGAGTTGCAAGCCTACGTCGAACAGGCGATCCTCCCCCGTTACGAACATTTCGACCGTGCCCACGGACCCGAACACGCCCGGACAGTCATCGAACAGAGTCTGGCACTGGCCCGGCATTACCAGGTCGATCGGCAGATGGTTTACGCAATTGCGGCCTACCACGACGTGGGACTGGAGAAAGGACGGGAGATGCACCATATCCATTCGGGGGAGATCCTCGCTGCGGATGCAAAACTGCGGCAGTGGTTTTCGCCGCAGCAGATCGCCGTCATGCGTGAGGCGGTGGAAGACCACCGCGCCTCGTCGGACCACGAACCCCGCACGATTTACGGACGCATCGTTGCCGAAGCCGACCGTTGTATCGACCCACCGACCATCGTCCGCCGCACGATACAATACGGGCTGGCGAACTATCCGGAGCTGGACCGCGAGGATCAATATCGCCGCTGTGTCGATCACCTGACACATAAATACGCGGAAGGAGGCTATCTCCGACTCTGGATCCCGGAATCGGACAATGCCCTGCGCCTCGCACGACTGCGCGAGCTGATCCGCAACCGCCAAGAGCTCCGGCGGCTTTTCGACGAAATATTCGACCGGGAGATAGCTGCGAACGGCTGAAAAACCGAGCCCCATTTACCGATGCCTTTCCCGGCTTTATAAAATCGGAATTGCTTCTCAGTATAACCCGTTACCGGCTCCGACCGGACGCGCAGATCTGATGTCGGATGCAAAAATCACGGATACGACAAAAAAGGGGCGGCTCTTTTGCAGAGCCGCCCCGAATCATCCGATCGGACGGAAACTATTTTTGCTGAATGAACGGAAGTTTCACGACCTCGGCCTTCATCAGCTTCTCGCGGATCACGATGGCGATCTGCGTGCCGACCTTGGCGAACTCCTTCTTCACGTAACCCATACCAATCCCCTGTTTCAGACAGGGCGACATCGTATCCGAAGTCACCTGGCCGATGATATCGCCCTCAGGAGAGGCGATCTGGTAACCATGACGCGGAATACCGCGATCGATCATCTTGAAACCGACCAGTTTGCGGGTCAGACCGCCGGCCTTCTGCTCTTCCATCAGTTTGCGGTCGATGAACTCCTTGCCATCGACGAACTTGGTCAGCCAGTTCAGGCCCGCCTCGATAGGCGAAGTCGTATCGTCGATATCATTACCGTAGAGGCAGAAACCCATCTCCAGACGCAACGTGTCGCGGGCACCGAGGCCGATATTTTTCAGCCCCTCCTTCGAACCCTCCTGCCAGAGAGCCTTCCAGAGTTTCTCGCCGTCTTCGTTGGCCACATAGATCTCGCAGCCGCCCGCACCGGTGTATCCCGTAATCGAAAGAATCGCATCCACACCGGCAACCTTCAGCTTCTTGAACGTATAGTATTCCATATCCTCAACCGGCTCGGTGCACAACTTCTGCACGATCTTCATCGCATTGGGACCCTGGATCGCCAGTTGGCAGATCTCGTCCGAAGCGTTGTAGAGCTGCTTGCCATGACCGGCCTCCAAGCCGAATTTCTTGCCCTCTTCGACGATATGGTTCCAATCCTTGTCGATATTAGCCGCATTGATTACGAGCAGATAAGTTTCGGCATCGATCCGGTAAACCAGCAGGTCGTCCACGATACCTCCCTTGCCGTTGGGCATGGTGGTATATTGCACCTTCCCGTCGTAAAGCGCCGCAACATCGTTGGTCGTGATATGCTGCAGGAACGCTTCGGCCTTGGGACCTTTTACCCAGACCTCGCCCATGTGACTCACGTCGAATACACCCGCGTTGTTGCGCACGGCCAGGTGCTCTTCGTTGATGCCCGTAAATTCGATCGGCATGTTGTAACCTGCGAACTCGGCCATCTTAGCGCCGTTCGCAATGTGATGTTTGGTAAAAACCGTTGTTTTCATTGTCTGTTATCGATTTAATTATCAGTTATTTGATTATCAGTCTTATTCGCGGCGCTTCACGCCCATCCGGGGACAGCGGTGAAACTCCTTCGTGCGGTCGAACAGGTAGCGGTAGGTCGTATGCATCTTGTGCTTGGTGGCGCATACGTAACTCTCCACCATGCGCATCATCACCGGATTGAAATCGCCGATCCACGCAAGTTCCAATGATTTGTAGGGCAACTTCGGCACCTCCTTCTCGAAGGCACGAATGATTCCCGCCTCGATGCCCTTGCCGTGGAACTCGGGGGTGACTCCGAAAATCAAGCCAAGAACCCTGTCAGCCTTATGCGCCACCTTGAGCGCCCACATCAGACGCAACTTGTTCCACCAGCCGAACTTGCCGTTGAAGGAACCGATCACCCGATTCAAATCGGGCACCATGATGAAAAAGCCGATGGGTTCGTCGTTATAGTAAGCGAAATAGATCAACCGTTCGTCGATAATCGGACGCAGAATATTCATAATGCGGAACGCCTGTTCGCGATCCATCGCCTTCACGCCCGAAAACAGCGCCCACGCCTTGTTGTAAACCAGCCGGAAATCCTCAGCCACCTGCTCGAGATTCTTTTTCGAGATATGCTTGAAACAGTAACCCGGACTCTCCTCCAGACGCTTCACACGCTCGTAAACCGAATCGCTCAACTGCCCCACCTCCAACCGACGCAGATAGGTATGCTGGTTGAAGTAGTTCTGGAATCCGTAATTCTCGAACAACTCTTTATAATAAGGCGGATTGTACGTGTTCTCATAGAGGGGCTGAAATTCGTACCCGCTGACCAACAGCCCCCACCAGGAATCCCGGGGACCGAAATTGATCGGACCGTCCATCGCCTCCATACCCCGGCTGGAAAGCCACATGCGGGCCGCATCGAAAAGCTGATCGGCCAGCTCCTGGTCGTTGATAGCCTCGAAAAAGCCGCACCCTCCCGTCGGCTGCTCCTCCAGGAAAGCATGTTCCCGGTCGTAAAAAGCGGCGATACGTCCCACCACTTCTCCTTTTTTATCGCGTGCGATCCAGCGAATGGCTTCGCCATCGGAGAACATCTCGTTTTTCTTCGGATCGAAAACAGCCTGGATCGAAGGATCGAGGGGACATACCCAGTTACGATTCCCCTTATAGATTTTCCGAGGCAGATCGAGGAACTCCCGTTCCGTACGGGCATCGACGACCTCCTGCAAAATGTACTTGTCTGAACTCATTGCCTTATGAAAAAGGTTTAATCCCAACAAAGATAACGATATTTTTCCAAAATACCCGTTCATGCCCCCCAATCCGTGCGAAAACTTTTTCCTTTATAATATATACGGAAGAGTCCTGGCTCGGAAAAACCGTTCAATTTCAGTTTTTCAGACAAACAAAATCACTTTGTACGAAAAAGTAATCTTTTCATGCAAAATAAATTACAATCTATAAGAATAAATACTATCTTTGCATCAACATTAAACCACAACTTAATTTCAATATATTATGAATGTTAACAATTTAATGGCAGAATTGGAGCGTAAGCACCCGGGTGAAAACGAATACCTGCAGGCCGTACGCGAAGTACTCGAGTCCATCGAGGAAGTTTACAACCAACATCCTGAGTTCGAGAAAGCCAAGATCGTTGAGCGCCTCGTAGAGCCGGATCGTATCTTCACCTTCCGCGTAACGTGGGTGGACGACAAAGGCGAAGTTCAGACCAACCTGGGCTACCGCGTTCAGTTCAACAGCGCGATCGGTCCCTACAAAGGCGGTTTGCGTTTCCACAAGGCCGTGAACCCTTCGATGCTGAAGTTCCTCGGTTTCGAGCAGACTTTCAAGAACGCCCTGACGACCCTTCCGATGGGTGGTGCAAAGGGTGGTTCGGACTTCGATCCGACCGGCAAGTCGAACGCTGAAATCATGCGTTTCTGCCAGGCTTTCATGCTTGAATTGTGGCACAATATCGGTGTCGATACCGACGTTCCCGCCGGCGACGTAGGCGTAGGCGGTCGTGAGATCGGCTTCCTGAACGGTATGTATCAGAAACTGGCTCGCAAGTACCACACCGGCGTTCTTACCGGCAAGGGCGAAACTTGGGGCGGTTCGATCCTCCGTCCGGAGGCTACCGGTTTCGGCGCACTCTATTTCGTACAGCACATGCTGCATCTGGCCGGCAAGAAACTGGAAGGCGCAAAGATCGCCATCTCGGGCTTCGGTAACGTGGCTTGGGGTGCATCGAAGAAGGCTACCGAACTGGGCGCCAAAGTGATCGCAATCTCCGGTCCCGACGGTGTAGTAACGATCCCCAACGGTATGAACGAGGAGATGATCGACTATATGCTCGAGCTCCGCGCTTCGAACCGCAATATCGTGGCTCCGTTCGCAGAGAAATTCGCAGGTACGACCTTCACTCCGGGCAAGAAGGCTTGGAGCGTGAAGTGCGACATCGCACTCCCCTGCGCATTCCAGAACGAGCTGAACGGCGACGATGCTGCCGAACTGCTGAAGAACGGCACTTGGTGCTGCGCCGAGGTTTCGAACATGGGTTGCACGCCGGAAGCTATCCACGCATTCCAGAAGGCAGGTATCCTGTTCGCACCGGGCAAGGCTGTCAATGCGGGCGGTGTAGCTACTTCGGGTCTCGAAATGACGCAGAACTGCATGCACATCTCCTGGTCGGGCAAAGAGGTGGACGAGAAACTCCACTTCATCATGGCAAGCATCCACGACGCTTGCGTGAAGTTCGGCAAGCAGAAGGACGGTCACATCGACTACGTGAAGGGCGCCAACATCGCAGGCTTCATGAAAGTCGCACAGGCTATGCTCGAGCAGGGTGTATTGTAATCCTGTTCCTTTATACGAAAAGAGGTGCGGCCGAAGGTCGCACCTCTTTCATTTTATCCGTTTCGAAGAATCGCGGTTCGGACCCGCACAAGTACTAAAAAGCGATATTCGCCGACAGACCCAAAGTCAGCGTATTAAGGTGCTGACGACTCTCGCGGACCATCGGAGGTTGCAGGTAATAAGTCGTCTGAAATCGAAGGTCGAAATTGTAGTTGGCGCGAAATGTCATGGACGTGCCGACTCCGAAAACAGGTCCTCCGCAACTCCCCAGCGTATATCCGTTCAGGGAAAAGGATTCATAATACTGATACCCGGCCAAGACCTTGCCACCGGTCCGCCAGCGTGCCGTAATCGGATATGAAAAATAGGCCCCGGCACTTGCGGCCCAACTGTCCAAACGATCCGTAGATTCGGCAACATTCAACTTGATCGGCACACTCGACACGGCCGTACGTCCTCCGAAACCGACATAAGGATTCATAAACCAAGCCCCCTCGATGCCCAGGTTCACACCTGCATTGAACTCGCCTTCGACTCCCGCAACAGGACGATACCGTCCTATCACCACATCCGTACTTACTTCCATACCGAGAAACGACGGCCGGCAATACCGATCGAAAGCAAAATCCTGCTCGAATTCCGTCAATCCCCTCTCCTTGAAAATCAAATCGGCGAACAGGTATCCCAGCTCTACGGAAAGAATACCGATCCCCGCACCTACTAATACATCGCTGAACCAATGTTTATTGTTGAGCATGCGCGAAACACCCGTTACCGTAGCCATCGAATAGCCGGCGATACTGTACCAGGGACTGCGAGGCCCGTACTCCTTATGAAGCATCGTAGCTGCCATAAAAGCCGTAGCCGTATGCCCCGACGGAAACGACTTGTTGTTCGATCCGTCGGGGCGGGGCATACGGCAGGTATATTTCAGAGAGTTGACCGCTCCGGCCATCAGCGCGACGGAAAAGGCATCCGACACCAACATCCGGCCCCACGAACTGCGCCCCCGGACTCCTCCGATTTTCAGCCCCAGCATCAACGCTGCGGGAGCATATTGCAGATAATCGTCATAATGGAGACGGAAAGACGGTACATAATCGTTCCTCAAATGACGAAATCCCCGATCCCGCTCCTGCACGACCAAACCTGCGACAATAAGGGGAACTCCGATATAGGTTATTCGATAGGCACGCGAAGAGGTTATCCGCTCCATATCCCGGACAAACGGGCTGCGGCGGAGGGGGGGGGGTAATCGGACTCAATGTATCGACCTGGGCGAAAGCGCCGATCGACACCCCCAGCAGAAGGCACAGCAACAGCAATTTCTTCATTTACCAAATACAAGATTCCGACCGCATCGGAAAAACCTGTTCTCACCGCTTACCGACAGCCGGGACGGGGACGGATGCGGCGGCGGATACTCCGCACGACATCGCCCAGAATAGCGATCAGAGAGGTATAGCCGATCACTTCGAGCCATTGTACCCACGTGAGCGGCGTGGTACGGAATACCGGACCTCCGAACTCCACGATCAACACCTGTCCGACGGCAATCAACAGCAGCACCAGGAAGAACGTACGGCTTCCCCGCAGATCGTGCAGCACCGAATGACACGCTTCGAAACCTTTGGCATTGAACATATTCCAGAACTGAAGGAAGACAAATACGGAGAAGAAAACAGTCAGTTGTTCAAGGTTGGGCGCCCCTGTCGTGGCACGCCAGTAGAACAGCATACCGAGCAATACGCCGACGAAAATCGTTCCGCAGGTAAAGATCGTCCGGGCCATGGCCGGCGTGATGATAAACTCGTCTTTGGGACGCGGCGGTTCGTTCATCACCGCAGGATTGGGCGGCAGGGAAGCCATCGCCAGCGCAGCGAAAGTATCCATAATGATATTGACCCACAGAATCTGCACTACCGTAAGCGGCATCTCGGTCCCGAAAATCGAACCTACGAAAACCACGATGATCGCCGCGAAATTGATCGTCAGTTGAAACAGAACGAAGCGTTGGATGTTGCGGTAGAGCGAGCGGCCCCACATCACGGCAGCAGCGATCGACGCGAACGAATCGTCGAGCAGCGTGATATCGCTGGCATCCTTCGCCACCGACGTACCCGATCCCATCGAGAGTCCCACGTTGGCGAAGTTCAGCGCCGGGGCATCGTTCGTACCGTCACCCGTTACCGCCACGATTTCGCCCTTGCGCTGCAAAAGACGCACGAGCCGCTGCTTGTCGAGCGGTCGCGCCCGGGACATAATCTTCAGAGCCTGCACCCGTTCGAGCAACTCCTCGTCACTCATCGCCGCGAACTCCACGCCCGTCATCTCGTTCCGCGAGGAGTCGGTTTCATCGTGCCATAAACCGATGCGGCGTGCGATCTCGCGGGCCGTGGCCGGAGTATCGCCCGTGACGATCTTAATATCGATCCCGGCCTTCATACAACGGGCTACGGCAGCCGGGACATCATCCCGTACCGGATCGGCGATCGCCGCCACGGCCACGAACAGCAACTGCGGATTCCGCAGCGCGTCTTCGCATCGTTCGGCCGTCGTTTCGGCATACGCCACCGCCAGCGTACGCATCGCACGTCCCTGGAACAGCAGCAACTGTTCGTTCACCTGGGCATCCTTGCCATCCGGCATACACATCGCCCGCACGATTTCGGAAGCACCCTTCACGCAAATCAAACGCTTTCCGGTAGTTTTGCTCTGTATAATCGTCGCCATATATTTGCGTTCGGTGGTGAAGGTCATACGATCGACGATCGGCGCCTCCTCACGCAAAGCCGCATAGTCGAATCCCTCTTCCCGCAGGCGGATCAGCAGGGCCCCTTCGGTCGGATTGCCGATGACATTTGCGTCGGCATCGAGAAAAGCGGTCGAATTGACGGCGATGATCTCGGCCAGCAACCGTTCGTCGATGGACGCATAATGGATGATCTCCTCGACCCGCATCCGGTTCTGGGTAAGCGTACCGGTCTTATCGGTACAAATCACCGTAACGGCCCCCATCGTTTCGCAGGCGTGCATCTTGCGCACCAGGTTATTCGTCTTCAACATCCGACGCATCGACAACGCCAGCGAGAGCGTGATACTCATCGGCAGCCCCTCAGGAACAGCCATCACGATCAGAGCCACCGAAACCATAAAAATCCGCAGCAGCTCCTTCGAGGTCTGCACCCAGTCGCCCGTCGAAAGCTCGCCGCCCATGTATGCCTTGGCGAGCATCGCCAAGAAGATCGCGATCGACACCGCGATACCGATCTTGCCGATCATCCGCGAAAGACGCGTCAACTGCTTGTACAGCGGTGTAGGCTCTTCGCTGGCTATGGACGACTGCTCGGTTACCCGCCCCGCTTCGGTGCGGTCGCCCACAGCCTCGACGATCATCTCGCCGTAACCGTCCACGACGGTCGTACCGCGCAACAGCGCATCGGAAGGATAGGTCGCCTCGGCATCGAAAAAGCGTTCGTCGGTAGTCTTGTCCACCTCAGGCTCGCCCGTCAGCGTCGATTCATTGATCTTGAGCGATACGGCCTTCACCAGCTTACCGTCCGCCGGGACCGTTTCGCCATTCTCGACATACACCAGGTCGCCCACGACCACATCGCGTCGGGGCACCTCGGTCATCTCCCCGTCGCGGACGACCTTGACCGGAATGTCGTCATTCACCAGATTGAGCCGCTTGAACCGCCGCATGGCGTCCAATTCGAAGAAAAAGCCGACACAAGTGGCCAAAACGATGGCGCAGATAATTCCGATGGTTTCCAGGAACTCCCCATCGATAAAAGCCATCGCCAGCGACAGCAGCGCCGCTACCAGCAATACCTGAATAATCGGATCGCGGAACTTCTCGGCAAACAGTTTCCAGGCCGAATCCCCCTTGCGGGGCGTGATGAGATTATCCCCATGCAGACGGCGGCTCTCCTCCACCTGGGCGGAAGTCAAACCTCTGTGTTGATGTTCTTTCATAAAGTCAGTCGGATATATAAATAAGGTTGTGAATGTTATCGAAAAGAATATTGCCGGGTCGAGGCATCCAGCCGGACCGCAATGAACAACATGATGGTAAAAGCCATGAGCGACGAACCACCGTAGCTGACCAACGGCAGGGGAATTCCCATCACCGGCATCAGTCCGATGGTCATCCCCACATTAACGAGCAGATGAAAAAGCAGGAATGCCGCAACGCAGTAACAGTAGATCCGTCCGAAAGGCTCCTCCTGCCGTTCGCCCATACGCATCAACCGGAATATCAACAGGCAAAAGAGCGTCAGCAGAAGCATAGCGCCCAGAAATCCCCACTCCTCGCCGATGGTACAGAAAATGAAATCGGTATGTTTCTCCGGCACGAAACCGTATTTGATCTGGGTCCCTTGCAGGAACCCTTTGCCGATCCAGCCGCCCGAACCGATAGCGATCTTGGCCTGATTGACGTTATAATCCGTACCGAGGGGATCACTGACCAGCCCCAGGAAACTTAAAATACGGTTCTGCTGATGCTCTTTGAGGATGGAATTGAAAATATAATCGGTAGTCGGAACGAAAAGCATTGCCGTCAGAAACAGTCCGATCGTAATGAAAATATTGCGCAGATTGGCGCGGAAGGCATAAATCGCCACAAAGATGAGCGACAGCAGCGTCACCACGAGCAGGCAGCGGTAGAGATCCATCGCTCCGGGTGCCGCCAACAGCATCCCGAAATAGAGAAGCAGCGTGCCCAATGCCAGCGCAGCCAGATAAACCATGCGGGACCGCCACTGTCCGTTCATCATCGCCTCGGAAAGCGTACAGACCAGAATCAGCATCACCAACAGGGTCAGCGGCGTAAAGAGGAACGAAAAAATAAAGAGTACGGCGATCAGGATCACCGGAATACAGAGCCACTTGTTCAAACCTTCGCGGTACAACACGAACAGCAGCGATACGAGCACGATACCCGATCCTGTATCGTTCTGCATGACGATAATCAACAGCGGCAGACAGATCACCAATCCCACCTTGAAAAGATCCCCCGCCCGGTTGATCGAAAACGAGCAGGAGCTCATCACGCGGGCCAGCGCCAGCGCCGTAGCGATTTTGGCGAACTCCACCGGCTGAATACGGACCGACCCGATCTCGAACCAGGCCTTCGCACCGTTCACTTCACGACCGAACAGCAGAGCGGCTACCAGGGTCAGCAATCCCAGGACATAGAACAGATAAGCCCACTTGTGATAGATGCTCGCATCGACCAGCAACACGACGACCGCTACGGCGAACGATATTCCCATCCAGACGAGCTGTTTCATATAGAAATGCGAGAAGGAAAAAATGCTCTCCGCCCCCTCTTCGTACGAAGCGGAGAGGATAGCCACGAAGCCGACCAGCACGATCAGCACATAGATCAGCACTGTCCAGCGATCGACGCCCTCGAACAATTTACCGATGCCGTTATTTTCCATAGGCCGGGTAATAAATCGTTTTCTGCTTGACCATCTCCACCAGCCAGGGCCGTGTGACGGTGTCGGTCAAATAGTACTCTTCGAGCAGACTGGCGATGGGCAAAGCGGCCGAAGCCCCGAACCCGCCGTTCTCGACATACACCGAAATAGCGATGCGGGGATTGTCCTTCGGAGCGAACGACAGGAAGGTCGAATGATCCTTGCCTCGAGGATTCTGCGCCGTACCCGTCTTGCCGCACACGTCCAGACCCGGCAGATAAGCCGTCCGGGAGGTTCCGCCCTCCTTGTGCACGCTCTGCCACATACCCTCCACGATCGGTTCGAAATATTTCGGATCGACTTTCGTATAATGTTTCTCGTAAAACCGCCGGTCCATCGAATCCCGCCCCTCTACCGAACGGACGATGTGCGGGATATAATAGTACCCGCGATTAGCGACGATAGCCGCCAGGTTAGCCATTTGCAGCGGCGTACACTCCAGCTCCCCCTGACCGATCGAGAGCGACAGCACCGTCAGCGCGTTCCACGATTTCCGATAACGCCTGTCGTAAAACTTCCGGTCGGGAACATAGCCGTTTCCCTCGCCCAGAAAATCCGAATCCAGCTTGCGGCCGAAGCCGAAACTCTCGACATACTCCCTCCATACGTCGAACCCCTCCTTGACGCTTCCGTACCGGGGATTTTCGAGAATATCGCGGAATACGTAACAGAAATAGGCGTTGCACGAAGTCGCTATGGCAAAACGCAGGTCCGCAGGCGACGTATGGGCGTGACACCTCATCTTGAGCCGTCCGACCTGATAACCCTCGTGACAGGGATAACGCATGGAAGGAGTCAGCACACCCTCCTGCATCCCGATCAGGCCCTGAACCAGTTTGAAGGTCGAACCGGGCGGATAACGGCCGCTTACGGCACGGTTGAACAGCGGCTGCCGTTTGTTATAGAGCAGCTCCATATAGTGATTGCCCCGCTGCCGTCCCACCAGTTCATCGGGATCGTACGTGGGCGAGGAAACCATCATCAGAATCTCGCCCGTCGAAGGTTCGATCGCCACGGCCGCCCCGACTTTGCCGGCCATCAGCTCCTCGGCGAAGAGCTGCAACCGCGCATCGATCGTACAGACGATCGACTTGCCGGGTACGGGCAGCGAATCGAAACGACCGTCCATATACGAACCCTTGATCGCTCCGTGCGTATCCACCTCGGAGATCTTCACCCCCTTCTTACCGCGCAGCTCCGGCTCGTAAGCCGACTCCACACCGCTGATTCCGACGTATTCGCCCGCCTGATACGAAGGATAACGCCGTAACATTTCGGAATTGACCTCCCCCACATATCCCAGCAGGTTTCCCCCTACTTTACGAGGGTATTGCCGGGCAGTCCGGTAAACGGTATAGAAGCCGGCGAAGTTACACTCGTCGAAACGAAGTTTGTCCTCCTTGGACATATAGTTCATCACCATACGGGGCGCACGCGGACGCACACGGGCATTGGCCAGCTCCCTCACAAGCCCTTCGTGCGAAAGACCCGTAACCTGACAGAAAAGCGTCGTATCGAACCCTTCCCGATCCATCTCGCGATAGATCACCATCAAGTCATAACACTCGCGACTCTGTACCAGATATTCGCCGTTGCGGTCGAACACCTCGCCGCGCGGCGGGTACTGCACCACATGGCGCAGCACATTGGCCTTGGCCAGTTCGTTGTATTTCGAATCGACAAGCTGGATATAGGCCAGACGGCCGCCGATCAGCAGGAAGACGAAGAGCACCACGCACTGCAGGGTGCGCATCCGGACGAATCCTTCGGAGTCTCTCATACGCGCACGGGAAGTTTTGCGGTGAAAATACGGGCGATAATCCAGATAAAGGCCACCGACACGGCGCCGCTGACGACGATACGCACCAATGTACGCACGAGGTGCATCCACGAAAGGGCCTCAAGCGAGAAGAATACGGCATGGTGCAGGAGCACCAGCACGATCAGGTAATTCAGGAAGACCCGGTTCCCGAGCCGTCCGGTACTGGGGATGCCTCCCTCCCGAATATCGTCACGGGAGTACAGCAGCCCGAGCAGCGTCGGGCGGGCAAAGGCGATGAGCAGCGTGGCGATGGTGTTCACACCGGCAGCCCCCATGGCCAAGTCCATCGTAACACCCGTGGCCAGCCCCGACAACAGCAGCACGACAGGCGGCGTGTCGAGCGGCAGCAGGGCGATGAAAGCCACGTAGACAAGCGGATTGAGGTAAATGCTGATGGACAGGTTGTCGAAAAGGAATACCTGCAAGCGCACCACAACGGCAAAGGGTGCGAGATATGGGAGCGTCCTGTGCATCTATCTGTTCTGTCGGGTATGTTGTTCTACTTTCTCACTGTTCTGCAATTCGCGCACCTCCGTGAGGTCGCGGTTCTCGACGAGGATCACGTCCGTCAGGCGCGTCATCTCGGCCGCCAGCCGCACGTGCACCCTGTAAGCCGTACGGGTCTCGTTCAGATGGGCACTCTCGACCCAGCCGATCAGCACGTCGGCCGGGAAATACTGCGAAAACCCGGTCGTCACGACCTCCTGCCCGGGTTGCGGGTCGGCATACTTGGACAACTCGTCCAGCACCACCGTATGCTGGTCGCCCCCGTCCCAGTAGATCGAGCCGAAATAATCGGAGCCGGCGAGCTTGCCGCTGGCCCGGAACGAGGTGTTGAGCACCGACATCGCCACGGCATAGCGCTCCGTGCAGTCGACGACATACCCCGCCATGGCCCCGTCGGACGACAGCACGGCCATCTCTTCGGCGACCCCGTCGCGGCGGCCGCGGTTGAGCACGATCAGGTTCTGTGCCCGGTTGACCGTATTGGACGTTACCGAAGCGGTCATGATGCGGTATTTCGAAACCCCGATATCCTGCATGTAGCCGTCGAGCCGGGCCGCGGTCTCGGCCTCTTCGTACATTGCCAGTTGTTCCTTCATCCGGGCGACATGCGCCAGCAGCTCACGGTTCTCGCGCCCGAGCGAAAAATAGTGCCGGACACCCGCGAACAGCCCGTGGACGCCCCCGACCAGTTGGTTGGAACGTGCCAGCAACCGTGCCTGGGTGTAGTAGGTCGAGTGGGCGTAATAGCTGATGGCTATTGCCTCGAGCACCACGAACAGCACCACGACATAGACGCTTCGGATAAACTCTAAGAGCTTGCGCAAGGTTTCTCGTTAATTTGAGATTGCGGACACTGGGCCCGCAATCCGTTTATGTGACTACACACTCCCGTCCCGGCAAAGCGGGGACAGGCCGCAACTATTTCATCAAGAATGAGAAGCGGTTGATATTCTTCAGTGCGATGCCCGTACCGCGCGCAATGGCGCGCAGCGGGTCTTCCGCGACGTGGAACGGGATGCCCGTCTTTTCGCCCAGGCGCCGGTCGAGCCCCTTGATCAGGGCGCCGCCGCCGGCCAGGTAGATACCGTTCTTCACAATGTCGGCATACAGCTCGGGGG
>OKWH01000228.1_pt1 | contig 26291 bp, 24 predicted proteins | sample 1607021 | NCBI WGS metagenome assembly OKWH01 (sample SAMN04414076, study PRJEB24778) | human gut metagenome | material: faecal | host: Homo sapiens | reverse complement strand
CGTAAGCAGACGTCGGTACTTAGCGGTCGTATTGTGACCGCTTATGTACCGCTACGCTCTGCGACAGAGCGCGAGCGTGCCGCGTTTCTTATACCCTGCCAAGGGCTACGGGATTATTTCACTAACTCTCAAGTTAGTTTGGCGTAAAAACTCTAAAAACAATGAATTCCGTACAAAAAAATTCCCAAATCCGGAATTTTTGTACGGAATTTCTTCATTTTGCACGCTCAGCGAAAATAACAGCTTTTTGCATGGTAATATCTCGTATTTTTGTATTTTTTAGTAATAATAAGGATTTTAAATACAGAGTTCTCCGCAATGAGCCACGCTATTCATAAGATTGTCAGCAAAAGGCGCTACCAATCTTATTTCCAAAACTTCTTTTTCTTGCCATCCTTGGAGTCTTTCTCCTTAGATCCGTTTTCTCCTGCTTCGGTTGCATTTTTCACTGCATTCAGGGAATCTCCGGTCAGTGCATCGAACTGCTTCAGCAGTTCCTTTGCCTCCGGTTTTAATTTATCGGGTGTCTGTACCACCAGTGTTACATAGTGGTCACCGCGGACATCCTTATTTCTCCAGGAAGGAACACCCTTGCCGCGCAGACGGATCTTGGTATCTGTCTGCGTTCCTGCCTTCACATCATAGACCACCTTACCGTCTACGGTGTCGATCAGTACTTCCCCGCCCAGTGCAGCCACTGCAAAAGAGATGGGAACGGTAGAGAAAATATCGAATTCCTGTCTTTGGAAGATCGGATGACGACCGACAATTACCTCTACCAGCACATCACCTCTGGGGCCGCCGTTAACACCCGGCTCACCCAGTCCCGGCATACGGGTGGACTGTCCGTTGTCAATGCCTGCAGGGATATCTACTGCATAACGCTTCTTCATCGGAATGTATCCGGTACCACGACAATCCGGACACTTCTCCCGGATCACCTTACCGGTTCCCTGACAGTCAGGACAGGTCTGTACATTACGTACCGTACCAAAGAATGACTGCTGGGTAAATACAACCTGACCCTTACCACCGCACTTTGTACAGGTCTCGGGGCTGGTACCCGGCTTTGCGCCGGAGCCGTTACAGGTCTTACAGGTCTCTTTTACCGTCAGGTCAATTTCTTTCTTGCAGCCAAAAACAGCTTCTTCAAATGTAATATGCACGCTGGTGCGGATATTGGCGCCCTTCATAGGTCCGTTATTTCTGGCACCTCTGCTTCTTCCGCCACCAAAAATATCTCCGAAAATATCTCCGAAGATGTCTCCGAAGTCTGCACCGTTAAAGTCAAATCCACCGGCTCCACCTGCACCACCGTCAAATGCCGCATGACCATACTGATCATACTGGCGTCTCTTCTCGGGATCACTCAGCACGGCATAAGCCTCGGAAGCTTCTTTAAACTTCTGTTCTGCCTCCTTGTCTCCGGGGTTCATGTCGGGATGGTATTTTTTCGCCAGTACACGATATGCTTTTTTGATTGCAGCATCATCTGCATTCTTATCTACACCGAGGACCTCGTAATAGTCTCTCTTTTGCTCTGCCATTTCTGCACCTCTATCACATAAATCTTAAGACGGTTATGCACAGGGCACGCTTTCGCATACCCTGTGCCGCCTGTTATCACAATCACTGTTACACAGCATTTACTGTTATATCACGGATTGCTCTATTTGTGAAGTTATTTATACTTCTCTGAAATCTCCGTCGATGACATCATCATCTGCGGAACCACCTGCATTGCTGCCGCCGGCCTGTGCATTCATGTCAGGACCTGCGCCCTGGGCTCCCTGCTGTGCCTGTGCAGCCTGCTCATACATCTTGGTGAATACGGACTGTGCACTCTGGGTCAGTTTCTCTTTTGCAGCCTTCAGTTCATCTACATCGCTGTCGCTCATTTCCTGATCCTTGGTTCTCTCCAGGATTGCCTTAACAGCTTCCAGATCAGCCTGTACCTGAGTCTTGTCACTCTCGGGTACCTTGTCACCTACTTCATTCAGAGCCTTCTCGGTCTGGAATACGAAAGAGTCTGCTTCGTTTCTTGCCTCGATAGCTTCCTTACGCTTCTTATCCTGTGCTTCGAATTCAGCTGCTTCCTTGACAGCCTTCTCGATATCGGAATCGGACATGTTGGAGCCAGCGGTAATAGTGATGTGCTGCTCCTTGCCGGTACCCAGATCCTTAGCGGATACATTTACAATACCGTTGGCATCGATATCGAAGGTAACCTCGATCTGAGGGATTCCTCTGGGAGCGGGAGCAATACCGTCCAGACGGAACTGTCCGAGGGACTTATTATCCTTGGCGAACTGACGCTCACCCTGTACTACGTTGATATCTACTGCGGTCTGATTATCAGCAGCGGTAGAGAAGATCTGGCTCTTCTTGGTAGGAATGGTTGTATTTCTCTCGATCAGTCTGGTAGCAACACCACCCATGGTCTCGATGGACAGAGACAGAGGAGTTACATCCAGTAACAGAATATCACCGGCACCTGCATCACCGGCAAGCTTACCACCCTGGATAGAAGCACCGATTGCTACGCACTCATCAGGATTCAGAGACTTGCTGGGCTCTTTACCGGTCAATGCTCTTACCTTATCCTGTACAGCAGGGATACGTGTGGAACCACCTACTAACAGTACCTGACCCAGATCAGAATAATTCAGGCCTGCATCCTTCATAGCGTTCTGTACGGGGATAGCGGTCTTGTCAACCAGATCTCTGGTCAGTTCATCGAACTTAGCACGGGTTAAGTTCATATCAAAGTGCTTAGGTCCTTCTGCGGTTGCGGTAATGAAAGGCAGATTGATGTTGGTGGTCATTGCACTGGACAGCTCTTTCTTAGCCTTCTCAGCTGCTTCCTTCAGTCTCTGCATAGCCATCTTATCACCGGACAGATCTACGCCTTCTGCCTTCTTGAATTCATCCAGCATCCACTGAATAATCTTGTTATCGAAATCATCACCGCCAAGGTGTGTATCACCGTTGGTAGCCAGTACTTCGATGACACCGTCACCGATCTCGATGATAGATACATCGAAGGTACCACCACCAAGGTCGTATACCATGATCTTCTGCTCTTTTTCATTGTCCAGACCATAAGCAAGTGCTGCTGCGGTAGGCTCGTTGATGATACGCTTTACATCCAGACCTGCGATCTTACCGGCATCCTTGGTAGCCTGACGCTGAGCATCATTGAAGTATGCGGGAACTGTGATAACTGCCTCGGTAACCTTCTCACCCAGATAGCTCTCTGCATCTGCTTTCAGCTTCTGCAGGATCATTGCGGAGATCTGCTGAGGAGAATACTTTTTGCCGTCGATGGTACGGCCACGATCGGTACCCATATCTCTCTTAATGGAAGAGATGGTCTTCTCTGCGTTGGTAACTGCCTGACGCTTTGCAGGCTCACCGACCAGTCTCTCACCGGTCTTGGTAAATGCTACAACAGAGGGTGTGGTTCTTGCGCCTTCTGTATTAGCGATAACGGTGGGTTTACCACCTTCCATAACAGCTACACAGCTGTTGGTTGTACCTAAGTCAATACCAATAATCTTACTCATAATATTTTCCTCCTGTTTTTACTCTCTGTTTTCATTTTATAGTTTCTATTTTCAAAAATATGTGATAATCAAATTATTGAACAACGCCTACCATGCTGTGTCTTACGACCATGTCATGATATGTGTAGCCCTTCTGAAGTTCCTGGGCTACCACACCGGATTCATACTCATCGCTCTCCACCTGCATCACTGCGTTGTGAAGGTTCGGGTCGAATTCCTGTCCGACTGCCTCGATGGGTTTTACACCGATATTCTCAAGCTCTGTCATCAGCTGTTTGTAGATACGGTTCATACCGTCTACAAAAGGATCTTCTTTGGATTCCTCGGGAACCGTTGCCAGACCTCTTTCAAAATTATCTACTACCGGAAGGATTTTCTCGATCACACTCTTGGCACCGGTATCGAACATCGCCTGCTTCTCTTTATCGGTTCTCTTACGGAAGTTCTCGAACTCTGCCATCTGACGCTTTACTCTGTCTTCCAGCTGATCGATCTTCTCCTTGTAGGAATCTTCCTTTTTGTTCAGTTTTGCCTGCTTCTTTGCTGCCTTTTTGTCTTCCTTGCTCACAGGCTCCTCATCTTCTGTCTCTTCTTTCAGTTCTTCGGCATCCGAAAGATCCTGTTCCATTTCTTCCTCTAATATTTCTTTTTCCTGATCTGCCATTCTTACTTTCCTTTCTGGAATCTGTCTATTCTTTGCGGTAAAGGTCATCCAACTGGTTCTGCACCGTCCGCAGCGTTCCGATGACCTTGTCATAATCCATTCTCTTGGGACCTATGATTCCTATGGTTCCCTTCATGCCTTCGCCTAATTCATAAGTAGCGGTCACAACACTGCAGTCCTTCATGCCCTGCACCGGTGTCTCGTCTCCGATGTACACCTGGATACCTGTGCTGCCCTCGTCTGCCAGGGATTCCTGGATCAGACCGCCTAACTGCTGCTTCTCCTCGAAAGCATTGATCAGCTCACTTGCCTTGGACTGATCTGCCAGCTCCGGATACCGGAAAATGTTGTTCGCGCCGCTGGTGTAGATCTCCAGATCTTCGTCTGCCTTGATGGCATCTGCCACGGCATCGATCACCTCACTGACGATCTCACTGTGGATTCCGGCCTGTTGCTTCATCGCTGCGATCATTCCCAAATTGATCTCCTCCATGGACAAACCATTGAGGTGTGTGTTCAGCAGGATATTCAGCTTCAAAAGCGTCTCATCATCCAGTTCCCGATCCACTGCCAGGATATTGTTCTTGATCACATTGCCTTCGGCAACGATGACTGCCAAAATCTGTCCGGCATCTACCCGGGACAGCTGGATGAACTTCACCTTGTTATGATGTACCTGCGGAGCACTGATCATGGTGGCATACTGTGTGTTCTGAGCCAGGGTCTTGACTACCTGTTTTAACAGGTTCTCCAGCTTATCCTGTCTCTCTAAGAGCATATCCTTCATCTCATTGACTTCCTGCTCTCTGGTCGCCATCATGGTATCCACATAGAAGCGATATCCCTTATCGGAAGGAATTCTTCCTGCGGAAGTGTGGGGCTGTATGATATAACCCATCTCCTCCAGATCTGACATCTCATTCCGAATGGTTGCCGAACTTAGATTCAGATCCGTATATTTCGAAATGGTCCTGCTGCCTACCGGCTCTCCCGTTTCCAAGTAGTTCCGGATAATGGCTTGCAATATAATTCTTTTTCTGTCATCCAATTGCATTCCATCACTCCCTTTGGGATTATTAGCACTCGTCTAAAATGAGTGCTAACATCTTCTTACCCTAAAATATCACTACAGGATATTATTGTCAACTGATTTTCCCGAAAATAATTCTAAACAAACTATTAAAAAAAACTATTCTGAGTTCCATTCGCAAAATCGCCTCTTCGGACTTTTCTGAATCGTTTCCATACAAAGACAGGACCGGCACTATTCCAGTACCAGTCCTGTCTCTAAATACACGGGAAGTGCCCGTACATATACCATTTCTATTGCGCCTCCGATAATGATCAGGAAGCATACCGCAATGCCTGCATTTACCAGCCATCTCGGAAAAGTCCTGCCTCTGAAGCTGATTTCCGAAAGCTTCTGAATCCCTTTTGTCATGTAATACATTAGCGGGATCAATGCCGGGAGCAGGTAACGTCCCTGGTTCTGATAATCTGTGGTATATGCATAATAAATTGTCAGAAAAACCGGCATGAAAATGCAATACAACATATTGATATGAAAGAACCATTCTCTTCCGGATATTTTACGACGCTTTTTATAACGGATCAGATACAGAAGCGCTCCCACAATGCCTGCTGCAAAAAATACTTTATATGCCCGGTACAGCCAGATGGAGCCATATATGGACATGGAACCAAATGCCCCCACAAAGCTGTGGAACAGTCCGGACAAGGTATATCGTTCCCGGAACATTTCGAATACTGTATATCCCATGGAGTGATAGGTCTGCATCGTCAGGGGATTTACGCTCTCTACCGCATACTGTATTGCCATTTTTTCCCGGGTGGCAAGTCCTAACAGATCTCCGTCCAGTACTATATAACTTCGAATGAACCACCATCCGATTCCTATCAGGACCACCGCCGCAATAAAGCAGCCGTATTTTAACATCTTCTTCCAGTCATAAGAATAGCCGCCACTCTCCTTTTTCTGTAAAAAGAACATTACAAACAGTAAAATGCAGCTTACGATATATCCATAAGCATTATAATAAGAAAGTGCGCATAAAATAATACCTCCGCTCATACACAGACTGTTCCGGACGTTGATGCCGTCCCTGTAGACACAGACCAGCGCATATACCATCATCGCCGTGGACAGCATGCAGCAGGAATCCGTATTCACATAGGTATGCATAAACAGTCCTTCCGGCAGATAGGTCACCGCGAAGCAGAACAGCCAGCGGAATCTGTCATCCTGAAATACTCTCTTCCCGATAAAGTATACAACAACTGCCATCAGCAGTCCGAAAGTCACATTCACCAGGCGTGCCGTATACAGCAACGCAATCTCGGATTCCGTGAACAGGCTGACAAAACGCATGATATACCCCTGTACAATATAAGGAAATACGTTATACAGTGCATAAGAAAATCCATACGCCGGGATCCGCACCTCTTCCTCCAGTCCCGTGGGGATTCTGCCGTATTTGCAGATAAACTGCGGAATCAGATATCTCGCATGCTCATCGGGCGGGTTGCCGAACAGGGGCGGTGTATTGGCGAGGGGCTGCAGCAGGGCGATGGTAAGCGCCAGTGCCAGAAAACCCAGCAGATATAATGTAAAAATAATCTTTTCTGATTTTTTCTGCATTCTGTCATCCTTTAACATTGTGATAATAATGATACAAAGACCCCAAAGTGATTATTCAACTTTGGGGCCTGGTAAACTATTCAGACCCTATTCGCAAAACCGCACCTACGGTGCTTTTCTTTTGCTCATAGGGTTACTTCGTAATATAAAAAATAAGTATATATCCTTATGAATGCAAGCATTCAACGTATATATACTTATTTTTTATTACTCTGAATAGTTTATATGTAGAAGCTTCCGGTGGTCTCTTTGTTCATTACATAGTAAACCATGCTCTCTTCGGGTTTTACATATAATTCTATGCTGGTCAGATCAGCTGCCTTCTGCTTCAGGTCGTATTTCCATACATCCTTTGCAATCTTCAGCAGATCTTCCTGAGAATAGGACTTGCCGCCGAACTGAACACTGATCTCGCTCTTTAACTCTGCTTTTTTTGCTGCGGGTTTCTTAGCGGGTGCTTTCTTAGCGGTTTCCTTTTTTGCTGTCTCTTTCTTAGCTGCGGGCTTTTTAACCTCTGCCTTTACAGGTGCTTTTACTTCAGCCTTTGCTACAGGTGCCTTCTCAGCTTCCTTCACAGCGGTCTTAGTTTCTGTCTTAACTGGAGTTGTCGGTGCTGCTTTCTTCACTTCTGCCTTAGGCGCTTCCACTTTCGCTGCTGCTACAGGTGCTACAGTTTTCTTAACTACTGCCATGTTACCGTCTCCCTTCTGTACGAATCATGTACAAAAACATTTTCATTCTCCTCACAAGTACCGTATTCCGGTGCTCGATAAGGGTAGTGTATTCCTTTTCCCTATAATTGTCAACTGTTATGCGAATACAAGGAAGTACAGTAATACGATAATACCAAGTACGATCCGGTACCATCCGAAGACTTTAAAATCATGCTTTTTGATGTATCCCATCAGGAAACGAAGTACAAACAGGGATACAATAAAGGATATCACCGTACCTACCAGCAGGCAGGCAAGCTCCATTCCCGTGAATGCAAATCCGAACTTCAGTACCTTCAGGAGGCTGGCTCCAAACATAACGGGAATCGCCAGAAAGAAGGTAAATTCCGCTGCCACTGTTCTCGATATACCAATCATAATAGCTCCCAGGATCGTAGCTCCGGAGCGGGAGGTTCCGGGCAGTGCCGCCGCTACCAGCTGGCACAAACCGATGATCAGTGCATCTCTGTAGGTCAGCTGAGACAATTTTGTTGTGGTAGGTACACGGTCCTTATTCCAATTCTCGATCACGATAAACAGTACGCCGACCACTACCAGCATTACAGCTACCACTATGACCTGAATTGTAACACCACTGCTTCCGATCTCTTTTTGGAAGGCTTCTCCCACCGCATCATCAAATAACAGACCGTATACGACTGCCGGGATGCATGCCACAACGATCTTCACCCACATCCAGAAAGCATCCATGCTCAGTGCCACATTTCCCACTGCGGGATCTTTTGCGGATTTTACAATGCCTCCCTTTTTCGGCTGCTTATTTTTCTTCAGGTAAAAGGGCCAGATCTTGTTCCAGAACAATACAACCACCGCTAAAATAGCTCCCAGCTGAATGACTACATCGAACATATCGAAAAATCCTTCACTGGTCTGTTGAAAAGGGATCAGCCGTTCCACCAGGATCAGGTGTCCTGTGCTACTGATCGGCAGCCATTCGGTAATACCTTCTACAATACCGTAAATAATCGCTTTGATAATTTCTAACATTTCTTTTCTCTCTATACTTTCTTATATTTTTAGTACTTATTTTTCCAGATATGCCAGCAGATCCTCATAGCAGGCTTCTGCCTCCCGATACCCCTCTTCGTATAAGGCGATCAGTTTGTCCTTGTCTTTCTCGATCCGTCCCACATCACTCTTTTTATGAGGACGGATCACGAATGCCTGACCACATTTCTCCTGTCTTTCGATGTAGTCCAGGCTCTCATTATAACGGATATGTCTGTCTGCCATAAGTTCATATACTTTAGGATATTTCAGATATCTGAGTTTTATGAGTCCTAACTGCGATGCGGAGGCGGGTTTTCTCACGAATCCCACTTCCTTGGTCATGACAACAATGTTTTTACGGTTGCCGTCCAGGATTGATTTTTCCAGAGGGATCGCATCGCTGATGCCGCCGTCCAGATACAGCTTCCCATCTATTTTTACATTCCGTGCCACTAACGGCAGGGATGCGGAAGCACGGATCTTGTCAATATCCTTGCGGATATCACGGACACGCAGATACTCCGGCTGTCCCGTCTCGATGTTGGTCACCACGCTGTAGGCCTTGCCGGGATATTTTTCAAATGTTTCATAGTCATACGGATATAGATATTCCGGGATCAGGTGATAACAGAAATCCACATTGAACAGATCTCCGCTGGTCAATAAGCTCTCCAGACTGCAATATCGTCTCGTATCCAGATAGTCCACACTGACACTCAGCGCCCGTCCCTTTTGTCGGGACAGATAGCTGCACATATGGCACGCTCCGGCAGACACCCCATAGATATGGGAGAAGTCAATTCCTTTTTCGGTAAAAAAATCCAACACTCCGGCGGTATAGACACCCTTCATGCCACCGCCTTCCAATACCAGTCCTGCCTGATACATCTTACAATGACTCCTTTCCGTACTCAGTCTTTACAAATTTTCGAAAGGCTTCCAGAGATCTCTCTACCTTCTCCGTGTCCACACAGTAGGCCATGCGGAAATATCCGGGGGCACCAAAGCTGTCGCCCGGTACCAGAACGAGATCATATTTCAATGCTTTCTGGCTGAATACCTTGGCATCCTCTTCCAACGCCTTCGGGAAAATGTAGAAAGTTCCGCCGGGCTTCACACAGGTGAATCCCAGGTCTAGCAGTTCTTTATAGAGGATGTTCATATTCGTCTCATACACCGACAGATCCGCTGTCTTGTCCAGCACCTGTGCCACTGCCAGCTGGATAATGGAAGGAGGACAGTTATGTCCGATACCGCGGGAGATCTGTCCACACATATTGATCATGGTCTCCGCATCCTCACATGCCGGGTTCACTGCCACATAACCGATACGCTCTCCCGGCAGGGACAGTGATTTAGAGAAAGAATAACACATGATGGTATTGTCATAAAAATAGGATACGCAGGGACTGTCTACGCCTTCAAACACGATCTCACGATAAGGTTCATCAGAGATCAGATAAATAATATGACCGTATTCCTTGGACTTTTCTCTCAGGATATCTGCCAGTCTCTGCAATGTCGGGGTGGAATATACCACACCGGAGGGGTTGTTGGGAGTATTGATCAGTACTGCCTTGACCTTCTCTGTCAGCATCTCTTCAAACGCCTCGAAGTTGATCTGGAAGTTCTCCAGATTGGGCGGAACCACCTTCAGTACTGCCCCGGTGAGATCCACATAAGGATGATATTCCGGGAAAAACGGTGCAAAAGTCAGGATCTCATCTCCCGGCTCCGTCACCAGACGAAAAGCATGTGCCAGCGCTCCCGCCGCCCCAGACGCCATAAAAATGTGCTCTTTGCGATAGGGCAGGCCGAATCTCTTCTCCAGATTCTCAGCAATTGCCTCCCTGACACTTGTAATACCGAGGCTTGGACTATAACCGTGCAGTTCCAACGGTTCCTTCGTCGCAAGCATATGGATCATGCGGTCGGTAAATTCTCTGGGAACCGGAACGGAAGGATTCCCCAGGCTGTAATCAAATACATTCTCGTATCCGATCTCCTGTCCTCTTGCCGTAGCGAATTCCGAAAGCTGCCGGATCACTGATTTTCCCGACAGCATGTCTTTGTATTTCTGAACTAACATACTACGCTCTCCCATCCGCGCTGTCTGCGCTGTTTATTTGATCTCTATACACTTATCACTGGACTTTTCTGTGGACAGACAAATGCCGTCTCTTCCACAGTTTTTTGCCTTATAGAGAAGCTCATCCGCTCTGGAAGTGAAATCCCACTCTCTGTTATTTTCCATCGGGATTCTTGCAAAGACTCCCTGGCTGATGGATACGTATTTACTGCACCTGCTGCACTCATGAGGTATTTTTAACATACGGACCTCTCTGAGAATGTCCTCTGAAATTCTCCGGATCTGCTCCACTGTCATCCCGGTATATACGATCATAAATTCATCGCCACCGTATCTGGCACAAAATACCTGTCCCGGAATCTGTATCTTTTGCAGAACTCCGGCAATGGCTTTCAGACACCGGTCCCCCATCAGATGACCGTAGTGATCATTGTACTCTTTGAAAAAATCAATATCCATAAGCTCCACGCCCAGAAGCTTTTCTTCCGCATAGGCGTGTTCAAAGCAGCCGGTCAGATATTCATGTAAATAAGTACGATTAGCCAATCCGGTCAGTTCGTCATGCATGGCAAGATCCTCCAGTACACGGTTAGAAGCCTGCATATTCTCTCTGTCAAGCGTTACATTTCTCAACCGGTCCTGTAATTCCATAACACCGACCAAGGCGCGGTGATTTTCCTGCCGGAATTTTTCATAAGTTTCTAAATATTGCCGGGTATATTTCACATATTCCCCCATGTCCCCTTTGCGTAATATGCTCTGCACTTTAAAAGGATACAGATCCAGGAAGATATTGTAATACACTTCAATATTTTTTTCATCGATGATCCGGATCAGTTCCTCCAGATATTTTCCATCGGGCAGGATAGCCAGGATTCCCGCCAGGATCACCAGTTCATCCATGATCTCTTCAAAAACATCCCGGTCTGACAATTGCTCCAGAAGATCTGACGCAAGTTTTAAAGCCTCTTCCTCATGCCCTTTTAATAATTCGCAGGGAATACGATACATTTCTAATGTTATTTTCGAATAATAGCTTTCCGGTGCTTCTCTGAGGATCTTCTCTATTTCATTCCAAAGCTGCAGGGCTTCTTCCATTTCTCCCAGGTACATGTGACAGCAGCCGCACTCGATCATACAGTTGATCCTGTTATAATTCAGCTGATATGTTTTTTCTGACTTATCATAGCAGGCGATCGCTATACGGTAATGCTGTATCGCCTCCTGCCGCAGGCGCATTCTGACCAGGGTATAGGCAATATTGCTCTCCGCCATGCCCTGTATATAATAAAAATGATATTTTTCCGCATATTTCAGGCTGTTATAGTAGGAGCTGAGCGCCAACATCCGGTTATTCTTCCGGTCGGACACCGCTCCCATCATATTATGGGCTTTGGCCAACAGCTCGTACATCCGGGCATTTTCCAGGCAGCCGACACCCTCTGTAAGACATTGCATGGTGTTCTCATACTCGCCCTTCTGCCAATAACACTCCGCCAGATAATAGAGTCCAAGCCCTGTCAACTTCTGTGATCCGGTATCTGCCGCATACTCCAATATTTTCTGGCAGGTGTCATAGTCCAGACAGTTGCCTGATTCTCTATATTGGATAGTATCGTTTATGAAGTTCTGCACGGTCTGTGGTAAGCCGTTTAAATCCATCCTGTTTCCTTTCCGTGAACTCCCCTTAACCCCTTACTGCAATTCATTCCGTAAAAATATAATGTCTGGGTTGCAAGATAACCTTTCACCCAGACATCATAATACCACAGTACTTTATCACATTACAAGTTTGCTTTGCCAAAAAATACCATAGTCATATAAAATGATGTCGGGGTCAAAAACCCCCGACTTTGATGCCTGCGGATTGCTCCGTGCTACGCACTCCCACAATCCTACCCAATATTCGCATATCGTAGGATTATCATCCTACTTTTATGCTCATATCGGGGCGGGTCCTAAGGTCTTTCACCCGCCTATGAGCAAGCTCATGTGGGCTTAGACCTTTTGACCCTGGCATCATATAATTTATACCTCATCCTCTGCCCATGCAAGAGCGCATTTCACTGCGCGATGCCAGCCCTTTAATAGTTGTCGCCGCTGTGTCTCCTCCATCTGCGGTGCAAAGGCTGCTCCGATCTGCCAGTTCTCACGGATCTCATCACGATTCTTCCAATAGCCTACGGCAAGTCCTGCCAGATAAGCCGCTCCCAAAGCCGTCGTCTCGATACATGCCGGACGGCGTACCTGGGTGTTGACGATATCCGCCTGGAACTGCATAAGGAAATCATTGGCACTGGCACCACCGTCTACTTTCAGACTCTTTAAATCAATGCCGCTGTCCTTCTCCATGGCTTCCAGCACATCTGCCGTCTGGTATGCAATAGATTCCAGCGTGGCACGGATGAAATGCTCCTTGGTACAGCCTCTGGTAATGCCGACGATGGTTCCTCTGGCATACTGATCCCAGTATGGAGCTCCCATGCCCGCAAATGCCGGAACGATATAGACCCCTGCGGTATCCGGCACATGCTCCGCATACTCCTGGGACTGTGCAGAGGTCTTGAGCATACGCATACTGTCACGAAGCCACTGGATCCCGGCACCAGCTACGAACACGCTGCCCTCCAGGGCATATTCTACGTTTTTGCTTGTGCTGGCAGCAATAGTGGTCAACAGACCCGACTGGGAGGCAATGGCTTCGTGTCCGGTATTCATTAATAAGAAGCAGCCGGTCCCATAAGTATTTTTCACTTCTCCCTGCTCAAAGCAGCACTGTCCGAACAGCGCCGCCTGCTGGTCTCCCGCCGCACCGGCGATAGGAATCTCGCCGCCCAGAACGGACGCATCGGTCTTACCGTAGATCTCGCTGGAACAGCACACCTTCGGAAGCAGACTCTCCGGGATATTGAAGCGCTTCAGGATTTCCTGATCCCAGCAGAGGTTATGAATATCGAAAAGCATGGTTCGGGAAGCATTGGTATAATCCGTCACATGTACGGCGCCCTTGGTCAGATTCCAGATCAGCCAGGTATCCACCGTACCGAAGAGTAACTCTCCCCTCTCTGCGCGTTCTCTGGCTCCGGGAACATTATTCAGTATCCAGGCGATCTTCGATGCACTGAAGTAGGCATCGGGAATCAGTCCTGTCTTCTCCCGGAGGATTTTGTCAAAACCGTCTTTTTTCAATTCCTCGATCATATCGGAAGTCCGACGGCACTGCCATACAATGGCATTGTATACCGGTTCTCCGGTATTTTTGTCCCAGAGGATCGTCGTCTCACGCTGGTTCGTGATGCCGATGGCTTCAATCTGGTCATCCGTGATACCCAGGACTGCCATGCTCTCAATCGCCACTCCCAGCTGGGAGGACCAGATCTCCATGGGGTTATGTTCTACCCAGCCGGGCTGGGGATAGATCTGTGTGAATTCCTTCTGTGCCATGGAGCAGATGTTTCCCTGCTTATCAAACAGGATGCAGCGGGAACTGGTGGTACCCTGATCCAGTGCCATGATGTATGTTTTCTTCTGTGTGTTCTGTATATCTCCCATTCTGTTATGTAACCTCCCGTTGTTCATTTCATCACAATTGACACATATCCCACTCAGATAAATTTGCGGAAGCCGTTGGGATATGTGGTCATTGCTCTAATTATATGATATCTTCTGTTATCCCCGAAACGACCGGGTTGCCACTATATTGACACCTGTGTCAGCCACATTTTCCAAGATGATATCTCCTACATGGATGGGTGCCGCTACAGTAACATCTGCCAGAGCTTTCATGCAGTCATCAATCCTGTCTTTAGGAATGTCGGAAGCTGTCTTCACGGATACCACAGCATCCGGATATCCTGTCACGCGTACGGTGGATGTCACAATACGCGTAGGGTTGGTCACTTCCTTCTCTCCGTAGGCTGCGCCTCTGGGACAACGGTTACCGGTCACTGTGACACTACTGTCATCTGCTATAGTCACGGTCAGAGCACACCCTACCGGACAGCAGATGCAGGTCAATTCTTTTTGTGTTGTATTCTTCTCTGCCATCGTCTCACCCTCTTTTCTGTCGGATATATTCCACTGCGTAGTCTCCAGCCTTTTCCGCTTCTGCGGATACATGGTCTACCAGTTCATGGACGTGGAGCACATTGCCGCAGGCGAAGACTCCGGGGATACTGCACTCCAGATTCTCTCCCACTACCGGTCCTCCGGTCTTGCCGTCCATATCCGCTCCTAAGCCTCTGGTCAGTTCGTTCTCCGGGATCAGCCCGCAGGATAGCAACAGCGTATCGCAGGGAACCTCCCACTCGGATCCGTGGATGGGTTCTCCATTATCGTCCACTTTTGTCAGGGTCACTCCCTCTACACGGTCTCTGCCGTGAATCTGTGCCACGGTAGTATTCAGATACAGAGGGATGTTGAAATCATCCAGGCACTGGACAATGTTACGCTTCAGTCCACCGCTCTGGGGACGAAGTTCCGCCACGCACTGCACCTTGGCACCTTCTAACACCATACGTCTCGCCATGATGAGTCCAATATCACCGGAGCCCAGGATGACTACATTCTTACCCGGCATACGTCCGCGGATGTTTACATAATACTGCGCAGTTCCGGCGCTGTAGATGCCTGCCGGTCTGCTGCCGGGGATATTTAACGCACCACGGGAACGCTCTCTGCATCCCATCGCCAGGATCACGGTCTCTGTCTCGATCTCCAACAGGCCGTCCTCTTTGTTCATGGCGGTGACTTTCTTGCGTCCATCGGAGCGCAGGGAAATATTTGTTACCATGGTATTCAGCAGATAAGGGATTTTTGCTTCTTCTGCCATGTCAATATAGCGTTCCGCGTATTCCGGTCCGGTCAGCTCCTCTTTAAAAGTATGCAGTCCGAAACCGTTGTGGATACACTGGTTCAGAATGCCTCCCAGTTCTCTGTCACGCTCTAAGATCAGTACTTTTTCACAGCCGGCCTTTCTCGCAGACAGCGCTGCTGCCAGTCCCGCGGGACCTCCTCCGATGATGACGATATCTTCTGTACGTTTACTCATGGAGTGCCTCCTTTCCGCCAGGTTCCTGTGTCCTCTTCCATGTTCCGCCCTCTCCGGGTGCGGTGTCTTTATTTTTACCGGTCAGAATCTCTGAGCCGGTTCCTTCCTTAGTGATCTGTGCCGGATCGAGATGCAGTTCTCTCGACAGGATTTCCAATGTCTTCGGGGAACAGAATCCCGCCTGGCATCTACCCATTCCGGCTCTGGTGCGGCGTTTGACACCATCCAATGTCGTCGCTCCCACCAGGCGGTGAATGGCTGACAGAATCTCTCCCTCCGTTACCAGTTCACAACGGCAGATCACGTTTGCAAAAGCGGGATTTTCCCGGATCAGCGCTTCTCTCTCCTCTTCCGTGGCAAGCGCCATGCTGGGGATTCCTTTTCTGGTGTCAACAAAATCCGCTTTACGTTCTGCAGGATAAATATTTTCAACAATCTGTGCCACATACTCACCGATCGCCGGTGCACTGGTCAGTCCCGGGGATTCAATACCCGCCACATCGATGAACCCGGGATGCCCTGCTGCCTCTTCGATGAGGAAATCCGATTTTTCCGCAGGATCTTCGTGCACCAGATGAGCACGCAATCCAGCAAAAGAAGTGATCGTCTGTCTGCCGTCCAGGGCATCCACGCTGTTGCTTCCCAGGTTCAAAACCTTCGCCAGTCCCTCTGCCGTGGTGTCCACATCCTGCTTATCCGGAATATCCTCCGCTGTCGGGCCTACCAGCAGATTGCCATGGACAGTAGGAGTTACAAGGATACCTTTACCCATTTTGGAGGGTTGTTGGAAAATAGTGGAATTTACCAGATCACCACAATTTTTGTCCATCAGACGATACTCACCTCTGCGAGGCACGATGCGGATCTTCTCCTCACAGATCATGTTGTGGATTTCATCCGCATAGACACCTGCCGCATTGATGACGATGGGAGCCTCGAATATCTCACCATCCACCTGCACCTGATACATCCGTCCTTCCTTCGCAGGCGGGTTCTCGGTCCATACCGGTCTCTGTTCCACGATGGCTGTCACCTTGTGGTCACGATAGAACTCTACGCCGTTTTCCGCCGCATTTTCTGCCAGCGCAATGTTCAGTCCGAAAGGACATACGATGCCGCCGGTGGGCGCATACAATGCTCCCACGATATTCCGGGAAATCGCCGGCTCCATCGCCCATACTTCCTCCGGAGACAGAAGCTTCAATTCCTTGACCCCATTCTCTATGCCACGTCTGTACAGTTCTTCCAGTCCGGGCATGCCGTCTTCTTCAAAGCACAGTACCAGGGAACCGTTCCTGCGAAACGGAAAGTCCAGCTTCTTCGACAGTTCCTCCATCATTTCGTTGCCCCGGACATTTAATTTTGCCTTAAGGGTTCCCGGCACCGCATCATACCCCGCATGCACAATGCCGCTGTTTGCCTTGGAAGTACCTTCGCAGACATCGCTTTTTGCCTCCAGTACAGCGATCCTCAGCTTTCCCTTCGCCAGTTCCCTGGCGATGGCGCATCCACTGACTCCGGCGCCGATGATGATCACATCATAATCCTTCATAACCTCGCCCTGCCTTTCCTATATTTACATTTATATTCGAATGTCCACCTTTACCTTCTGAATATCCGTTTTCTCTTTCTGAATGTCCATTTTTTAATTATTGAAAATGTTTCCTTGATATTTATTTTACCATATCCCGCGGGAAAACACGACCGAAAACTAGCAACACTCTGTGTAAAATGTAGTCAAAAAAACCGGACAGTGATCGCTCACCATCCGGTCTCTTATTATTGTTCTATTTTTCTTCTATAATCGCATATCCCATACTTCCAAGCTTTCCGGCTTCATAGGATTCACTCAAAAGCACGCTGCCCTTTCCCAAATACTCCCGCAGATCAATCGTTGTACTGCCATTATTGAGACAGACTGTAATCTTGTGATCTCCCCAGGTTCTCTGATAGATATATCCTCCGTCATGATCCATATATCGCAGAGTGTAATCTCCATAGGTCAGCTCCTCATGTTCTTTACGAATAGCAATCAGCCGGGAAAAGAAATCATCCTCTTCATCCTGCACCTTTTCCCAGGGCATGGGCCCCCGCAGTGTTGTCTCGCTACTGCCGTCCATTCCCAGTTCATCCCCATAGAATACGCAGGGAATTCCGGGAGAGGTAAACAGGAACACCTCTGCCAGCCGGAATCTTCGCAGGTCTCCCTCGCAGTACGACAGGAACCGGTTGACATCATGGCTGTCTAACAGGTTTAACTGCCCACGCAGCGTTCCGGTACGATATCGCAGTAGCATCTTCACGATACGATCATGAAATTCCTCTGCGGAAATTTTCCGAAGGGCAAAGAAATCACGACAGTTCTTCCGGAAATCATAATTCATGGTGGAATCAAACATGTCTCCGTTCAGCCAGGTCTCCGAGCTCTCCCATATCTCCCCTATCATAACACTCTCCGGATTTTCCTCATGAGCAGCCCTACGAAAATCTCTCCAAAATCCCCGATCCACTTCATTTGCCACATCCAGACGCCAGCCATCCACCTTAAATTCCCGAATCCAATAACGGCATACTTCCATAAAATAAGCTCTTTCCTCCGGATTAGAAGAATTCAGCTTCGGCATCTTCCGCTCATAAGCGAAACAACTGTATGTCGGCTTTTCTTCTTCCGTTGCCGGGCGTATCACCGGAAACTGCAGCTGATAAAACCAGTTGGCATATTCGGAGCTTTCTCCTTTTTCCACCACATCGCTAAACTGCGGGAAATACCAGCTGCAATGGTTGAACACACCATCAATGACAATGTGCATTCCTCTGTTGTGAATATCCTGCGCCAATTCCCGGAACTCTTCGTCCGTTCCCATATTGGGGGACACATGAAAATAGTCTAGCAGGTCGTATTTATGATACTCTCCCGCCGTGAATACCGGGTTCAGGTAGATACAATTGAATCCCAGCTTCTGAATATAATCCAGATTCTCCCGGATCCCCTGTATGGTTCCGCCCAGACGGCTTTTCAACCGGATGCCGTTCTGCCATTCCATCTCTTTTCCCTGTCCTACGATCTCACGGTGTCCGCTGGCAAAGCTGTCCGGGAAAATATTGTAAACGATTGCCTCCCGGAACCACTTCGGTTCCTCACAGATCTCTTCTCTGCGGATAAACGGATACTGGTAAAATTCGCTTCTCTCTACCGGAAGATATTTTGCGCAGATATCTGCATAATAAAACCTCGTCTCTTCCGGGTCTTTCAATTCAAAATAGTAGCATACCCTGTCATACGGAGTCTCAAAAGTTGCATCATAATAGTCAAAATGCATATCCGACAGTATCTTCTTCATGTACACTGCCGTAAACACAATAGGATCACCGGGTTGTACGCGGTCTCCGTACCACAGAACACAATCTGTCAGATTATCCTTCGCCACCCGGATGCGAATTGTAAGATTCATCTCACTGTTCGCAAATGCATACTGCGACAGCGGTATATGTAAAATTGCTTCTTGCAAAATCATAAGTTCCTCCTGCTTTTAACCTTTGACACCTCCCGAAGACAGTCCCGATACCATGTATTTCTGCACCAGGAAAAACAAAATCAATACAGGAAGTGTTGTCAGAATTGCCGCTGCCGAAAAAAGCGGCCAGTTGCGCGTATAGTCCGTAGCCTGCAGAGAATACAGCGCTACCGCCAGTGTGTTTTTCTCCGCGCCTGACAAAAAGACTGTGCTGAAAATATATTCATTCCACACATAGATCACCACCAGAACAGAAGAGATGATGATGCTTGGCCTTGCCAGCGGCATGACGATCTTCGTGATCAATTGTCTGTCATTCACACCATCAATTCTCGCTGCATCCTCGATAGCCTCAGGAATACTGTCAAAATATCCCTTCATATTCCAGAAAACAAAAATCGCCATACTTCCCGCATAGATAAATACCAATCCCATATAAGAATTCAACAGATTCAGAGTCTTGATAATCCGATAAATTGCAAACATGGAGAGAATTGCCGGGAACGCATTTAACACCAGTAAAATATATAAAGTCCTCTTCCGTCCGACAAACCGCATTCTGGAAAATACATACGCAGCCGGCACAGCCACCAGCATAGTTAGCAGAACGGTCAGTGCGCTTAGCAAAAGACTGTTCACAAACCATCTCCCAAAAGGTCTCTCCGTCAGGATCGTAATATAGTTATCCATAGTGATTGTCTTCGGCAAAATATGAAATTCTGTGGAAATAATACTGTTACTCCCACTGATAGATATACTGAATGCATACAGGATAGGAATCAGTGTCAGGAAAGAAAGTAAAATGAATCCTATATTCAGCAATATCAGCTTTACTTTTTCTTTAATTTTTTCCCTGTCATATTCCCCTCACTGTTCCGAGATTGAAAACTCTCTTCGGTTCATGGTCTTGTAAAGCACCAGTATAATCAAAAATACAATAAACGCCACAGCGGATGAATATCCATAGTTGCTGGTAATAAACGCTTTTTCATATACATAGGTGATTACCGTATTAATATCTGCACCAGTCTTCGAACCGGTCTGCATCGTCATCAGATACACAATGTCAAACTGCTTAAACGCCGTGAATGTAGCCATAATGATCACCGGCATCAGAATGGGAAGAATCTGCGGAATGGTCACATAGAAATGTTTTTTCCAAAATCCCGCACCATCTAATTCCGCACTTTCATAGATGTTCCGGTCAATACTCTGCATGGCACCGTCCATCATCGTGAACATATATGGAACTCCCAGCCACAGGTTCACCACCAGACAACTGATAAATGCCATACCGTTTGTGGACAGAAAATTTACCGGTTTGCCTCCAATCTGTTTCAATATCTGATTAAACAGTCCGAATTCCGTATTAAAAATTCCCATACGCCATAACAGAATTGATACATATGCCGGCATCGCCCAGGGCACGATCAACAGAGTCTTGTAGACCCTTCTCAGTTTTAATCCTTTCGCATTCAGCCCAACGGCAATGAAAAAGCCAAAGATCAACTGTAATGCCATACTGGATACAGTCCATAATAGAGTCCGTAAAAAAGCAGGAAGAAATCCGGAATCAAAAGCCAGCAATGCCTTTTTATAATTGTCCAGTCCAACATACTGATAATCCTTCCAATGATAAATACTCATATTGGTAAAGGATATTTCTACGGTATACAATAAGGGCACGACAATCATCAACCCTACAATGATCAGAAACGGCATACTGTAGAACCATGCTTTCTTCTTTCCTCGTTTCATCCTGCTTTCACTCCTTACCTGTCATTACATCTGCAAATTACTGCATTGCAGAAATCTGTTCCAAAGCTTCCTTCTGGTGTGCATCGCATGCCGTCTGCACATTCTCTCCACGCTTATTCACTGCTGCCAGCAGGTCATCTGTCACTGACCACATCACATCCATTTCCGGAATGTTGGGCATAGGTACTACATTGTCTGCCATAGCCTTCAGTGCCATGATCATTTGATCCTCTGATACAGATGCATCTTCATAAGCTTTACTGTTGGCAGGTGCACAGCTTGCGGCATTTGCCAGTGCCACACCGGTCTCCTTGGATCCAAGTACCTTCAACACTTCTGCCAACGCCTCCTTTTTCGTCTCTGCTGCATGCTTCAGTACATGAACGCCCTGTACTCCGGAAAAAGGTGTCAGAGATGTGCCGTTCGGCAGGACCGGCATCGGCGCAATTCCTAAGTCGATACCGGCTTCTTTGATACCCGGTACCAGCCAGGGACCTCCGATAGTACTTGCTGCTTTTCCTTCCGTAAACAGAGTTGTCACGGTATTATACTCACCATCTGCCGGCATATATGACACGAACTGCTTATGATATTCCATAGCTTCTACCGTCTGGGGCAGATTCAATCCCGGCTCTCTGTTCTCATTGATCAGATAACCGCCAAAGCCCTGGATCCAGGCTGCTGCATTATAGGAAGTGGAATGCTGCTCGACAAATACATACTGATCTGCCGTGGTCTCATTCTTCATAAGTTCCAACAGTTCATCTGTGGTCTCCGGTGCAGTCTCCATCAGATCCTTATTGTACAGAAACAGCAATGCTTCATAGTACAACGGTAATTGATATTTGTCTCCCTGATACTCCCCGGCGCTTAACGTCATAGGAAGGAAATCCGCCAGATCATCCTCCGTCAACACATCGGTAATCGGAGACAGGATTCCCATCTGTGCAAAGGTACCTACTTTATCATGCGCCCACATAAACATATCCGGCGCACTTTCCTGATCGTCACCCACTAATTTTAAGGCATCCGACATATTTTCTTTTCTTTCAAAAGTGACTACAATCTCCGGTGCCAGTGCATCGACCTGCTTCTGTAACGTATCGGCAATAGTGGCATCCGCACAATGCCATACGGTAATATTCACCGGTTCTGTCGTCTGCGTATTCTGATTTTCCGTTGTTGTGGTTACATTACTTTCTGTATTTACGGTTGCCTCTGATCCGCATCCGCTTAACATGGATACTACTAAAAGTGAACTTAGCAACATTGCAATTTTTTTCTTCATAGCTTCCTCCTTTTGATAAAACGTTTTTCTACTTTTATAAAACACAGCGCTATGTTTAAAAAGTATTGAATCTTCTTTGCGAATTCGATATACTAAAAATAGCAGACCGCCTGCGAAATAGCAACGAAACAGCCCATAAAAAATGCACAAATTACGCAAACGTTTTACCAATGGAGGATTTCAGATGGCAGCAACAATCAAGGATGTAGCCAAAAAGGCCAATGTATCTATTTCCACAGTCAGCCGAGTACTGAGCAATCAGATGCATGTCTCTTCTTCCACTTATAAACGAATCCAGGATGCCGTAGCCGAATTGAATTACATTCCCAATTCTTCCGCGGTATCCCTGGTTAAAAAAAGCAGCACAACTGTCCTCTATGCTGACAGTTTTTACAAGGGACGCCCCTACGAGAATCCCCATATGTTCGACATTATCTCCGGTTCATCCCATGAATTACGCAAAAAAGGATATTTTCTCGGCTTATTGGATCTGGATTGTTCCAAAGAAAAAGCCGAAGAGCAGATCATCAACGCCATACAATCTAAAAAAGCAGATGGCATTCTGATCAACGGTTATTACGTAACTCCTGCAATTGAGAAAATACTATTAGCCACTGATTTCCCGCATATCTGTATCGGAAAACCCTCTTTCGACTCCATGCTGTCTTGGATTGACACAAATCATTCTCTGTCTTCCAATCTGGCAATCACTCACCTGGTCTCTCTCGGGCATAAAAAAATCGCCTTCGTCGGCGGTTCTGACAAAGACAATATTTACAGAGATCGTTTCTTGGGATATCGGCTGTCTCTCGAGCGCAACAATCTCTCACCCCGAGATGCCTATGTCATCCCTACTTCTTCCAATCTGGAAGAGATCATCCAACATACCACGGAGCTTCTGCGACTACCGGAACCTCCCGACAGCATTCTGTGCTTTAACAGCCTTATCGCCGTCGGCGTCATCCAGGCAATCCGTCAGTTCCGCCTGCGCATTCCGGAGGACATTTCTATTGTCTCCTTCGACAATTACCCTTATGCACCTCTGATCACGCCATCTCTGACCGTCGTGGATATTGATATGTACAGTCTTGGCACCCGTGCCGGAGCATCTCTGCTGAAAAAGATACAGAACCCGGAGATGCTGATCCAGACCTATACCGCCCTGCCACATTTGATTCAACGAGACAGCACGGTGTTACACAGTGAAACATAATTCGTATATATCCTTAAATCTTGTGGAAAATGTTCCGAATTTTAATAAAGACCGTAGCTTTTCACTTAACATTTGCTCATTAGAATTAATCAGCAGACTGGCTCCTTCATCATCATACGCGATATCAAAACAATATTCTTCCTGCTCAATCTGCTTTCGTATAGAAATCATTTATAAAATCTCCAATCTGATAGTTTCCATCACCATGTTTGTCTTTGGCAGTTCATATGCATATTCCATAATTTGTGTCATGTCCATTTTATGGATCAGCTTTCTATAGTTACTTATTATTTCTTTGTATAGATCAAAAGAAAATTTCACCCGTACATCCTCAATTTTTCTATTACTTTTGGGCGTTGCGACATAATAATGATCCGGTATGGTGTCGGTCAGTCCATAATAATAAAATGCGCTGTTAAGTGTCAGTATTGCATTCGGATATTTTTTCATGATGATCTCTAATTCCGGCACATACCTATCCTCTGAATAGAGACCCTTTTCTGTTATAAATAGATGACCTTCCTGTATGTTTTTTTAATTTGATAATCTGTACCATATTTTTCCAGACATTCATGATATGATAATAGCATATTCCCCTCCTGGTTTTAGCTATTGTAGGTAAAATATATTTTTTACCTGTTTCTATATTCAATATCATCATAACTTATTATATTTGTCCCTATTTACCTTTGTGTGTCTTATATCAAGACAGTATAATTATACATTTCACGAATTGCGTATGCAATTAGAAAATCAAGTAGTCCAAATTCAAATACAATCCTAAGAGGCTTTTCAGATAATCTGGAGAGCCTTTTTATATTTTTAGAAACGTTAAGTTATTATTTTGTTCTTGTGTCTATAAATATTATAATGTCTATACTTCATGTAGTTGTACATTTAAGGCAATGAATACACATCTTAGGTAATGTCTATGAACCATTTTTTCAACACCTCAATATAGAAAATATAATTTATTTTTGAAAGGAACATTTTATGGAAAGCAAATCACAGACATTAGTTTGGCTGTAGTGTTTTTTATCAACATGTGTTAGACTACTGTTATACAAAATCGGGATTTAAAGAGGTGTTGAGTATGAAAAGGTGGTTATCTATTTTAGCAGTATTGGGCTGTATAGTAGCGTTGTCTGGATGTAAAAATGAAAATGGAGCAGGACAAGCATATTTTAATGCAAAAGTTTTGGAAGTAAATAAAGAATATGTTGATGTTAGGTGTATAGAAGCATTTAATAGTGGGATTTCTGTTGATGAGGAATTTTCTGTTACAAAAGATGTAGTATCAGCAGGAGGAGCACCAGAATTGAATGTAGATGATAATATCCGTGTTGTATTTAATGGTGATGTAATGGAAAGTGATCCATTGCAGATAGGAACGGTTTATGCAATCTATCTTTTAGATGAAAATGGAGAAGTGATTCCAAACAACTAACAACTTCCAGTTTATTGGGAAGTCGCAGAGAACGAAAAATCGGGAGCTGTGAGGAAAAGACGGATGGAACAAAAAAGTAAAAATGGGGTTTCAATCATAGGTGGTGCAGATGGTCCTACAAGCATTTTTATAGCTGGACCTTCAGAAAAGCAACCATTAAAGGTTAGGATCAAAAATAGCATATATAGATATAAGAGAATAAAAGTAGAGAAGACAATAGTTGCAAATCCGCATTCTCTTTCTGAAACAGTACAGTATGCAAAAGAAAAATACGGATTGACAGAAACTGCTCCAGGCAATAGAGAATATATTGAACAAATAAAATGCCTAAAAGAAAGTTTGATTTTGCAACATGAACCAGAACTTTTGGGTGAAATGAAGGATATTTCATTACCAGATTATTTTAATGAAGCATCTGTTATAGAGTATTTTGGTAAAATAAAGACTCGAAGTGAAATGATTGCTGAAATGCCCGATAGTATAATTCCTATGGATTTTCATTTGTATAAAATAGAAATTAATGATAATTTTCTTGAAATGGAAATAGATTATACTTGGAATATATTTGGAATGTCTTATTCAGGAAATAAAGCGGTAATGAAAAAGTTTAAGAAAATAGCCAGAGATTTATACAGTTATTATGGTGTTACTGAGGAAGATATTATAAATAAGACAGAAAGATATTCGTCACTGGTAACGAGCTTGAGTTCATAACTTCAAGTTTATTGGGAAATCGCAGAGAACGAAAAATCGAGATTTACGGAGGAAAATAGTAATGGCACTGTTCCTACTGATTACATATATAGTGATTTTAATATTTCAAATAATATTATTTGTGATATCCATTCGCAAGAAAACAAAAAAGCTTTGGCGGATATTGTTTTCGGCAGAACTAGTTCCGCTGCTTATATCCATAGGACTGATGATTTACTATAATAATCTTCCTGGATATGGATTTATGCCAGGACTAACTTATTTGGGAGAAGTATTGTTTAGTTTTGGAGCGGTTGTTTTGTACTGTATAAGTTTCCTGATTTCTATATGCAGTTATATTGCAATTTCAAATAAACAAACTTAATTTGAGGTATTCCACTTGGGTGTTTATTTGAGTTCTTTGAATGAGCTTAAATATAATGTTAAAATTTTAAAGAAGTTGGCGTGTAGTTGAATAGAAAGAGGAATCGGAATTTATAGGAGCTTCCTGTATACTTTAAAGAGTAAAGGGAATTGACCAAAAAGAATACCTCAAGTAAATTTAGATTATTACTGACCGGCCAGTTAGTAAAATCTAAAAAAACAAGAGGTATTCAAGATGAAT
>OKWH01000218.1_pt1 | contig 27378 bp, 20 predicted proteins | sample 1607021 | NCBI WGS metagenome assembly OKWH01 (sample SAMN04414076, study PRJEB24778) | human gut metagenome | material: faecal | host: Homo sapiens | reverse complement strand
CGTCGTCGTCGTGAGATATGTTGTGTTTGAATGATGATGAGCAATGCGTGATCGGATCATCCGCACTCGTAGGTGGACAAATATTTCAATAGGAGTTCGCGTCGATACTACAGCGGATCATCCCCACGCGTATGGGGACAAGGAGTTGATGAGTATTATAGACATAAAGATTCTGGGATCATCCCCACGCGTATGGGGACAAGTACCTCAAAGCTACAGAAATAACCGGGCAGACTAGGATCATCCCCACGCGTGTGGGGACAAGTGATGCACTCGCAATCGGGCAACTATTACCCAGGGATCATCCCCACGCGTGTGGGGACAAGGAGCCTATCGGGATATAGATGACCTTGCGGCCAGGATCATCCCCACGCGTGTGGGGACAAGCAACGCTCGTCGGCTCGGTGTGTCCGTCAAGAGGGATCATCCCCACGCGTGTGGGGACAAGTCGTTTTCCAGCTTCCAGCAACAAAAATCTACAGGATCATCCCCACGCGTGTGGGGACAAGATTGCCATTTATTATGATTAACGGCAATTGGCGGGATCATCCCCACGCGTGTGGGGACAAGTACTTTGAGAGTATGAGCGGGGTCAACGGACAGGGATCATCCCCACGCGTGTGGGGACAAGTAGAGACTGTGCTTAATAACAGCTGGGATAAGAGGATCATCCCCACGCGTGTGGGGACAAGTCCTGCTGGGCAAACTCGTCTCGTATCTCATCGGGATCATCCCCACGCGTGTGGGGACAAGGCGTCATGGCTGTATTAAGCGTTGACGAGTATAGGATCATCCCCACGCGTGTGGGGACAAGTCGACCACGCCCTGCGCTCCTACAGGGCGTGGGGGATCATCCCCACGCGTGTGGGGACAAGGCTATCCTTGGTGTAAACTTGACCGCATTGATAGGATCATCCCCACGCGTGTGGGGACAAGGACGAGTCAATATACAGATTTGCACGGATATAAGGATCATCCCCACGCGTGTGGGGACAAGACATGTTTATGCAGATATGGTAAGGAGGTAATAGGATCATCCCCACGCGTGTGGGGACAAGGTTTGCGAAAACTACTATGTGGGCGACGGTGTAGGATCATCCCCACGCGTGTGGGGACAAGTAGAGCAATTACAATACTATACAACCAAAGCTAGGATCATCCCCACGCGTGTGGGGACAAGGGAGGTTTTACAGCTGTTGGGTCTGCATCGGAGGGATCATCCCCACGCGTGTGGGGACAAGCTTATCTGTCAAGGCATCTTCGCAAATCTCAAAGGATCATCCCCACGCGTGTGGGGACAAGTATGCACAGTATTCTATTGCTTCGTTAAAAGCAGGATCATCCCCACGCGTGTGGGGACAAGACATGTTTATGCAGATATGGTAAGGAGGTAATAGGATCATCCCCACGCGTGTGGGGACAAGTGTTGACGCAAGCACAGCAAAACAGATAGACGAGGATCATCCCCACGCGTGTGGGGACAAGCAACTCAGCGTCACCTCCGCTCTATAGTAGGCGGGATCATCCCCACGCGTGTGGGGACAAGGGTCAGTAAATAAAATGTATTTCGGTGAACTCAGGATCATCCCCACGCGTGTGGGGACAAGTTTTATCAGCCATACGACGCAGAGCTTTAGGTGGGATCATCCCCACGCGTGTGGGGACAAGTATTTTTCCACCTCTACTTTCGCTATAAATGTAGGATCATCCCCACGCGTGTGGGGACAAGTCATTCCAGATTTCTCAGTTTACAGCTGAGGAAGGATCATCCCCACGCGTGTGGGGACAAGAGCGGTCGCGGTACTCCCTCAGCCTATTCTTAAGGATCATCCCCACGCGTGTGGGGACAAGCTTATCGTCTTTGTGCAGGGTCATGACTTCGTAGGATCATCCCCACGCGTGTGGGGACAAGTTGGTCGCCTTCGTATGCTGATATTGTAACCAAGGATCATCCCCACGCGTGTGGGGACAAGGGAAATAGTGTTAATATCAGGAAAACTTGAAAAGGATCATCCCCACGCGTGTGGGGACAAGCGTGGGAGTGTTGTGGTACGACCGTTGTAAGACGGATCATCCCCACGCGTGTGGGGACAAGTTTCTTTTACGGTTTTTGATTCTCCGTCAACCGGGATCATCCCCACGCGTGTGGGGACAAGACTGCCGCTTCCCTCCGTAGACATACCCAAGGAGGATCATCCCCACGCGTGTGGGGACAAGCCCGTTGTCGTCATTTGCCTATATATTCCCACAGGATCATCCCCACGCGTGTGGGGACAAGAATCATAATACTCCGCGAACTGGTCATGAAGCAGGATCATCCCCACGCGTGTGGGGACAAGTCGTCAAGCACAAAATCAACGTACTTTACGTTAGGATCATCCCCACGCGTGTGGGGACAAGCCTACAGCACCCCCGAAAGCCGTACTGAATGTAGGATCATCCCCACGCGTGTGGGGACAAGTCATTCCAGATTTCTCAGTTTACAGCTGAGGAAGGATCATCCCCACGCGTGTGGGGACAAGAAAACATCGTTAGCGATATACTGTCTTTCCTCGGGATCATCCCCACGCGTGTGGGGACAAGAAAAAGTCATATATATTGTCACCGACAGTAACAGGATCATCCCCACGCGTGTGGGGACAAGTTTTAACAATATGTTAATTTCGGGCGAAGCAAGGGATCATCCCCACGCGTGTGGGGACAAGATCCTACAGTGATTATAGCGCAGAAAGCGTGTAGGATCATCCCCACGCGTGTGGGGACAAGAAGCACAGCTGACCCGAATCGAAAAAAGACTTAGGATCATCCCCACGCGTGTGGGGACAAGTATTTTTTTACTACACGAAAAATACACGAATTAGGATCATCCCCACGCGTGTGGGGACAAGTCAACAACAACACGATAGCTTTGAATCACCTTAGGATCATCCCCACGCGTGTGGGGACAAGTCCATGTTGAAAGCACTTGCAAGGACTTCAACAGGATCATCCCCACGCGTGTGGGGACAAGTACACATTCTTGCCGAGGTCGGCGAGTATGACGGGATCATCCCCACGCGTGTGGGGACAAGCCACCAGTATAAGTGTTATGCTCACAATACAGAGGATCATCCCCACGCGTGTGGGGACAAGTATGTAAGACAAGTGCAAAGTTAAACGAAGTTAGGATCATCCCCACGCGTGTGGGGACAAGCTTACACCAGCGTTTGTTATATGTTTTAAGTTAGGATCATCCCCACGCGTGTGGGGACAAGTGTACTGATGAATATACAAGAGCCGATTATATGGGATCATCCCCACGCGTGTGGGGACAAGTAACGGCAATGTTATTCCGGCATTTGCCGATGAGGATCATCCCCACGCGTGTGGGGACAAGCTGCGTCACATCTTTCAAGGGCTTTTTTTCTCGGGATCATCCCCACGCGTGTGGGGACAAGCGTCAACACTCGGCATAGCCACCGCGCCAACCAGGATCATCCCCACGCGTGTGGGGACAAGTTTTAGCGATGTACGGCATTGACACAGGCAACGGGATCATCCCCACGCGTGTGGGGACAAGTAGAAGAAATTACCTTTAAAAACGGCGAATGGAGGATCATCCCCACGCGTGTGGGGACAAGGTAAAATCGTTGCTATCGTATGCAGATACTTGAGGATCATCCCCACGCGTGTGGGGACAAGAAAGGTTATAAAGAATCAAATACTTTCTCCCTAGGATCATCCCCACGCGTGTGGGGACAAGTGTCATTACTGCTGTTGTTGCTTGCACTTGACGGGATCATCCCCACGCGTGTGGGGACAAGAAGTTGTGGAAATAAATGGTAATATCGGTTTTAGGATCATCCCCACGCGTGTGGGGACAAGTTAGGCACGACCTGCGCATAAACTGTAGGCATAGGATCATCCCCACGCGTGTGGGGACAAGGCTCTAAAACAAAGACCATATACCGTGTACAAGGGATCATCCCCACGCGTGTGGGGACAAGTATAGACAGCTTTGGCTCTCTCGATATCGAGCGGGATCATCCCCACGCGTGTGGGGACAAGTTTTAACGATTAAGTACATGCTTGCTTACCGTAGGATCATCCCCACGCGTGTGGGGACAAGCTAAAAAAACAAAACGGATATGTGTACATTTTGGGATCATCCCCACGCGTGTGGGGACAAGTTAGAAATAAGCCCATGACGGTCGGCGCGATGAGGATCATCCCCACGCGTGTGGGGACAAGATCAGACGCCTGAACATTGTAAAAATGCGCCAAGGATCATCCCCACGCGTGTGGGGACAAGCGACAAAACTACCGGATATGTTTGGTGCACTGAGGATCATCCCCACGCGTGTGGGGACAAGAAACGTGATTTCCCTGCAACTGTCGGCTAAAGAGGATCATCCCCACGCGTGTGGGGACAAGGACTTCTTGCTCTTCATGAAGCAATACAGGAAAGGATCATCCCCACGCGTGTGGGGACAAGAGGGCAGGAGGAAAAACACCATGACACAGACTAGGATCATCCCCACGCGTGTGGGGACAAGTTTCCGAGGTAGGCATCGCTCCGTCGAGATTGAGGATCATCCCCACGCGTGTGGGGACAAGCGTAAGAGTCTTTCTCCGGACGAGGACGAAGCAGGATCATCCCCACGCGTGTGGGGACAAGTTTTTATATGTGTTCCAAGCGTCAAGTAAGCCGGGATCATCCCCACGCGTGTGGGGACAAGCTAAAAAAACAAAACGGATATGTGTACATTTTGGGATCATCCCCACGCGTGTGGGGACAAGGTCTTGCAGGAGAGTACAACGTATGCAATGTCGGGATCATCCCCACGCGTGTGGGGACAAGTAAATTCTTCAAAAATTTTATTCCATGAAGCTGGGATCATCCCCACGCGTGTGGGGACAAGCATAGATAAACTCGGAGGTGAGAACAGTGATAGGGATCATCCCCACGCGTGTGGGGACAAGCTATATAATTTCCATACTATACAGCCAAAGCTAGGATCATCCCCACGCGTGTGGGGACAAGCACAACAAGCGATAGGAAAACCAAGTGAGCTTAGGATCATCCCCACGCGTGTGGGGACAAGTTGATGTGACCGAGGAACTCCACCTTATCCATAGGATCATCCCCACGCGTGTGGGGACAAGCAATCCATATTTTTCCCAAATCTTGACAGCCAGGGATCATCCCCACGCGTGTGGGGACAAGAAATGTTATAGTCCAGTTAATTTCCAGTCTTGGGGATCATCCCCACGCGTGTGGGGACAAGCGGTGAATTGTATCTCAATGATAAGGACTGCGGGGATCATCCCCACGCGTGTGGGGACAAGGCTTCCATCTCTGCCTGTGAAAACTCATGATAGGGATCATCCCCACGCGTGTGGGGACAAGCCCTGTCAATTTTTGTTGTTGGAAACTGGAAAAGGATCATCCCCACGCGTGTGGGGACAAGTTCCAAGACGCTTTATTTTCAAACAACGTTGAAGGATCATCCCCACGCGTGTGGGGACAAGTTTGCAAAAAGCTTAACATAACTGTTGAAAACAGGATCATCCCCACGCGTGTGGGGACAAGCTACTGTCCCAATCTAACAAAAATCCTCTGTAGGGATCATCCCCACGCGTGTGGGGACAAGTTCCTTTGTAAAAATACGATTTGCCACAAACGGGGATCATCCCCACGCGTGTGGGGACAAGTCTATACTATATGTAATAAGGCTTGTTTCGTTAGGATCATCCCCACGCGTGTGGGGACAAGATGCAGAAGCGAGGATACACCGTTGTAGGGGAAGGATCATCCCCACGCGTGTGGGGACAAGGTACCTCATCTTTTATCATGCGTTCACGCTTTGGGATCATCCCCACGCGTGTGGGGACAAGGTGATACAATGCCTAAAAAAGTAAGGGATACGCGGATCATCCCCACGCGTGTGGGGACAAGCTAAAAAAACAAAACGGATATGTGTACATTTTGGGATCATCCCCACGCGTGTGGGGACAAGTGTAACAGATACTGACAGCACACGCACTGACAAGGATCATCCCCACGCGTGTGGGGACAAGCTTTTGTAAATATCTGTTCGGGTTGTTAGCTGAGGATCATCCCCACGCGTGTGGGGACAAGTGTTGGTGCGTTTAGATTTCCTATCTTTATTTGGGATCATCCCCACGCGTGTGGGGACAAGACTCAATAAGACAAGCAAAGCATAAATTTGTAAGGATCATCCCCACGCGTGTGGGGACAAGGTCTATGATGATAGCTTAAGTTACTACGAGACAGGATCATCCCCACGCGTGTGGGGACAAGATGCTATTTATTTTAGCGGCAGTCATAGTGATAGGATCATCCCCACGCGTGTGGGGACAAGTTGTTTGTATGACGCTTTTTATATACGGTCTGAGGATCATCCCCACGCGTGTGGGGACAAGCTGGAATAACATTTCCATTGTCAAGTTTGCAGAGGATCATCCCCACGCGTGTGGGGACAAGGTCAGAAAAGCACTTCCTCACACCGAAGGCGACGGATCATCCCCACGCGTGTGGGGACAAGTTCTCCTTTCTCAGAACGGATAATCTTCGTCAAGGATCATCCCCACGCGTGTGGGGACAAGCCGTTTTTATCGAGTAATGAGCGGATTTGTCAGGGATCATCCCCACGCGTGTGGGGACAAGAAATGAGCCGTTTGCATTGTAGCTAATGTTCAGGGATCATCCCCACGCGTGTGGGGACAAGCATATAGTTATCCACTGCTACCGTGATGGCACTGGATCATCCCCACGCGTGTGGGGACAAGCAAAATTTTCTGCATAGTTTTCTTCCAAAACAAGGATCATCCCCACGCGTGTGGGGACAAGAAGGATTGGTGTAGTACTTGTTGGTAACTTTTAGGATCATCCCCACGCGTGTGGGGACAAGGTGCATATCTTTGCAAAAAGCTTAACATAACTGGGATCATCCCCACGCGTGTGGGGACAAGGAGCGTATACAAGCATTTTTAGTCTTACAGTAAGGATCATCCCCACGCGTGTGGGGACAAGTATAAGCTGTTATCAACGTTAAAGTTTCCTACGGGATCATCCCCACGCGTGTGGGGACAAGTGGCTGACAAAATACGGTAAAAATATGGACTGGGGATCATCCCCACGCGTGTGGGGACAAGAGTGTTAAGCACTATAAACAAGCTGGTTGAACTGAATCATCCCCACGCGTGTGGGGACAAGAGTCTGAAAAGCTTAACACTGCCATCGATACCAGGATCATCCCCACGCGTGTGGGGACAAGAATAACGGCTATGTGCCTGACGAACTGAACAAAGGATCATCCCCACGCGTGTGGGGACAAGCCGTCTTATCGACAGCGATACAGACTAACGGCGGGATCATCCCCACGCGTGTGGGGACAAGTTTTTATATGTGTTCCAAGCGTCAAGTAAGCCGGGATCATCCCCACGCGTGTGGGGACAAGACAAGATTTTATTTAAAGCACGGAAAATTACCAGGATCATCCCCACGCGTGTGGGGACAAGGCGAAGGCAACGCAAAGCACATCGACCATGACGGGATCATCCCCACGCGTGTGGGGACAAGACGGACTAATGAAGCCTTACGAAATCCCCGCCGGGATCATCCCCACGCGTGTGGGGACAAGGGGCTGACTTCTGAATAATTTCCGTCATCGTCAGGATCATCCCCACGCGTGTGGGGACAAGTTACCTTTTTACTTGCTTAATTCTGTTGCCGAAGGATCATCCCCACGCGTGTGGGGACAAGAAATTCGCAAGGACGAAACAAATCATTTATATAGGATCATCCCCACGCGTGTGGGGACAAGAGGTGAATTGACAGATGATAATTTTGATAATTAGGATCATCCCCACGCGTGTGGGGACAAGTATCCTTATCATTGTCGGCAATAAAACCCTTTGGGATCATCCCCACGCGTGTGGGGACAAGTCTAAAAGCCCGTTTGTACTCTCGATGACCTCGGGATCATCCCCACGCGTGTGGGGACAAGTTTGATATTGTTAAAGTATGCTTTTTTGACGGAGGATCATCCCCACGCGTGTGGGGACAAGAACAGTTTCCGACTTCAGCGGATTTTTACAGTGGGATCATCCCCACGCGTGTGGGGACAAGACTAAAGAAATCAAGGAAAATAGCGGTTTTGCAAAATCAACCGCTTAGATTTCCTTTAACTTTTCATAGATCCTTTGTGTAAGCAGACAATCGTTAAGCGCCCTATGAATCCTATCTTTATTATAATGCAAATCAAGATAATCCGCAATAGCTGATAATGAATATGAATTAATATCAAGTAGTTTTCTTGATATTTTAACTGTATCAATAATTTTTGACGGAACAAAATCAATTTTGTTTTCAGCACACGCAGATTTAATAAAATTCAGATCAAAACCGATATTATGCCCAACCAGAGGTTTTCCGTTGCATCGCATTGCAAACTCACTAAGTGCTTTGCTTTTGTCTGTTCCTTCACTTGCCAGTAATTCCTCCGTTATACCTGTAAGCCTGATAATCGCCTCCGGTATTTTTTTATCTGTTTTGACAAGCACAGAATATGTTTCCGCTACTGATCCGTTTTCAACCGTCACTGCACCGAGTTCTATTATTTCATCATCGGGATTAAGTCCCGTTGTTTCAATATCGATTACCGTATATGTATCCGATACACCGGATGATTTCTGTTTTTTCTCCGATAAACGATTTATGTGATTTGTCATAGCCTTAGGACGAATAACGTTTTCATCGTCACTTTTTGTCACACGTCTTTTTATAAGCTTTATGCCGTCATAATCTACCGGCTCCCATTGCGTATTGTGAATACGGAATTCCAGTTTCTGCTCGTTATTTGAGCTGTATGACATTGAAGCATGACCGTTTCCAATGTTTGAGCATACTCTATCCCATACGTTATCACGAACTCTTGCGTTCAGATTTCCGACATACACGCCTGTATCTATTTCCTGCATCCACCTGGAAAGATCTCCGCGCAGTTTAGGCGGACAACAACTCAGTGTAATTACTACCATCATATCGTCACCTGTATTGTTTACCGTAATCGAGAGGTTCGTTTTTATCATTCCACAGATACATGGCTTTTTCGTCATCCGGATTTTCTTCAGGCATCAGCAGATATTTAATATCGTGTACCATTCGCTCAAGCATATGAGCTTTCACCATTTCGTCACGGACCCTATGCCGTACAAATCTTGATATATCATCATTTACCGATGCAGCCGCTTCAAAAGATATCGGTATCGTGACTTCAGCTTTATAAAGATCGGCTATATCGTATACGAACGAACATTCGTGACCAATATGTACAAACCCCAGTGCAGGCGAACACCCCATAGAACATATAACAGCGTGAGCAAGCCCGTAAAGGCAGGCGTGAGCCGCCGACAGAGCCTGATTGACCGGATCGGACGACTGGAAATCTTCGTGATTGTATACACGACCGTTCCATTCGACATTCCATTTTTCAGACTGCTGTCTGTACACTTTTCTTATACGACTGCCCTCACGGCCTCTCAGCTGTTGCAGAGTAAGCCCCGAAACATCCTCATCGGGAAAACGCATCATATACATCTTTCTGACAACATCAAGATGCTTGCGCTGGTTTGTGACCATTTCCGCTTGTTTTACAATAAGCCTCGAACTGTGCGTCAGCGGTCTGCCGCCGGCATAATATCTGACACCCTGCTCACCAACCCAGCATATGCTTATTCCGCTGTCGCCGATAAGTTCCATAGCCCTGTGTGAAACATCAGTTCCGGGACCTAACATAAGTACAGAGATTGTACCGGATGGTATATGCGTAACGCCGTTCTCATCAATAACGGTGATTGCACTGTCTTTTCTGTTTATTTTACAATGTTCCAGATACAGAAATGTAATTCTGTCGGCAATCTGCGGCAGTTCTACGATATCGGGTTTTATCATTCCGGGTATTTCAGCCATTTGTATTATTTCCCGGACGCATTACGGTCATAAGTCCCATACCGTACGCTTTTCCTCTGCCTAATCCGTTTAAGAGCATATTTTTGAACAGTTCTTCATCCGTCACTTCAAGCAGTCCTTCAAACGTCACCGACAGAAGAGTTACTACTCTGTTGTCCTTTTTGAAAAATCTGCACCACTTGTTCTGAACCACATCAAATGAATCTTCACTAAGGCAGAACCCGTTCTTCTCTGCTCTGTCAATCAGCCACTGCTTTTGAAAGTCAACAATGGTGACTGCCCTTTTCTTACCCTGTCCCTGTTTTACATTATCCGTTTTCACCGGATTTGCAGTAAGGCGGAACTGCCATATATCACCCTTTTTTATTCTGCCAAGCAGACCGTCATATTCTCTTGTTTCTCCTGCTCTGCCGGTATCACCAAACTGCAATGCTATAACAGATAAGTCAGGCTTCTGATTGCTGAGAATCATCAGATAAAGCTCTCCTCCAAGGCTGTCGATGCGCCAGAGCTTTCTTGAACGGTCATCCGTAAGTGCCGCTTCTACAGCTCCGTGCAGAACACTGCGTGAATTGACCGCCTTCAATGTATTGCGGTTTGAAAGATCCAGATAAACTCTTGATAAGTACATTGTTTCACCTCAATTCAGCCATAGGGTCGTGCTCTGCAGAAACCATATCCGCCGTGCTGTCCGGCTTATCGATTTCCACATAGCAGTCTTTTATTTTTCGCAGCCCGAAACGTCTGAATGTCGGATCAAACGAAACAGGAACATCCTTGATTATTGCAGGACCGTCTTCGCTTTCTGCGATAATTCTGAGCCTTGTGTCGGCGTTTTTTCTCTGCTGTTTGTCAAGCAACGGACTTTCCGATTTAAGCACATCAAGAAGATCTCCGTCACGCAATCCCCATACAAGCGGAGGTGTAGGCGGGCATGAGCGCCTGCCTAAAAATAGCGGAAACGCCGGATGCTTCAGAGCGTCTTCGATTTTTTCTATCAGCCCTGCATCTTCATGTTCGAGTCCTACAAGGAAAGTCGCATCGGAAAGGTAAAAACGGTGCGTGATATACTTTTTTGTCTTTTCACCGTTGGCAGTGTGATAATCCCTTATCTGCCGACCTTCGTTCTCTACTCTGATACCGATCTTAAGCTCATTCAGATCGTCAAGAGGTTCCGTCCTCTCTCTTCCCATAGCCGATGCCACAAGTCCGATTACACCGCTCTTGGTCGGATATCCGAGCGTGCGGCGTGTATCAAATTTCGACTCAACGCCCCATGACTGCAACGGAGCGGCAAGTCTGAGCAGCAGTACAGGCATTATACCACCTCATCTTTTATGTAGCTATACAGCTTTTCGAGCAGCTCGTCAAGATTTACCCTTTCGGCATCGGATATAGCGTCCGCACCTATCATAAAGCTCTTTACAGGCTTTCCGCTGAAGTTGTCATATACCTTGCCTGCATACTCCTGTAATTTCTTCACGGACTCTTCAACATAGCCGTTATTGCTGATAACCGGCTTTTCAAATGCACCTACAAGGTTTACGGGCTGATCTTTTCTGATCGTCACATAAACCATATCGGGATATGTTCTGTTTGCGTATGAGTTCTGCTTACCGGTAGGCATAGAGCAGATAAATGCTTCGGCAAATCCCTTTATAACTTCTGCTACAGAAACACCTATTGATTTCTTAAGCTGTGCAACATTCACAGTCGCATATCTATAAAGCGTTGAAGAATTGAACTCTGTTGTTCCGAGATGTCCCGCACCCGCACTGTCCTCAGGCGAGCAATCGTCTACTGCCGTAAAGTAATCATACTCATTCTGTACGGCATGAGTTGAAATGCTGTGAGCAACCTGCGATGCCGCGTCAACATTCAGGTCAGCGTCGTCTGCTACCATTCTTCCGAATAAAGCAATATCAACAGAAGGCGTTTCTTTAAGCGCCTGCTTATAGAGCTTGGCGTCTTTTTCACCGCTTATAACAAGTTGTGCAAGATTATTAGCCTGTACAGCACTTATAAAGAACAGTGCTCCTGTTTTATTATCCTTCTTTTCGTTTATTTTCACACCTGCCGAGTTCATCGCCTTTATAGCTTCCTTAACGGCTGTTTCATCGTCAAAACTGCTGTCAAGCTTTTTGATTTCATTTGCAATAAGATCAACAGCGTGCATTGTTCTGTAGCCGAGTTCTTCACTTGTAAAAAGTTCATTGAACATAAGACGCATTGCGTGCTTCCACGACTGGCTTGACACTCTCGCTCTGTTTGCACCGCCGTAAAAAGCTGTTTTAGGTCTGCCGGTATCATCACGGTTTACGCATGAAGGCGGAACTGTCTGTACTACATGGAAATCAACATATAATCTTTCGTTACTCATTTTCTTTACTCTCCTTTTGAATTATCTTTTTCGGTCTTATACTTTTCGGAATAGAAATCTCTTCCCCACGACAGTTTTATATCTGCCGCCTGCTCAGGATAATTGAACCTGTAGAGTTCTTCGGCAAGCTTCGCATAATCAAGCGGTATACTCTTGCCTTTGAGCAGTTGAACTATGCTTTTGAGCTGGTAAGCAAGCTCTTCCTTTGTCGTTGATGTTACAACAAGGTTAAGTCTGTTTACAACACGTTCTTCATCATCACTGCTGTTTGCAATGTGATAAGCCGCTCTTCCCAGAGTATAGCCCTTTTCATACATAAATCTGTCGTTACCCTGCTGATGCAAAGCGCACAACGTCAGAGCCGTATAAACTGCCCATTCTGCATTTGACGCACACTTTGAACCTTTAAGTTCTTCATCGATTCTGTCGAATATCAGCCACCAAAGCGACGGGAGTTCTCCCGGCTTTTTACCGATACCGTGTCGAAGCTCAGCAAGATAGCCCTTGCCTCTTCCTGTGTCTGCAATGCTGTGCAGATACTCGATTTTTGATGCGGTATAACGATAAACCATATCACTCTTACTCATTTGTTATCACCTTCTTTTCTGAAAATTTTATTTATTGTAGCATTGAAAATGTTAAGAGCCTCTACCGTAGTCACAAGGTTTTTATCCTTGCCATCCTTCTCATATCTACCGAAAATCGTATTTGCGCTCATCTGATGAACACAGTCGTTTCCGAATACGATTGCGATTTTCCTTACAGTATCTTCGATTTTACCTGTGTATTCATCAATATCATAACTTGTATCAAGCTGTGACAGCCAATCTCTGAAAGGCTTGTCTATCATACTGTAGAACTGCGTCTTTGCATCTTCTCCGGATAGTTTGTCACCGCTTGCTCCTGCGGATTTCTGCAAATTGATACTGAGTTTATTTACCGCTTTAGCCGCACTTTCACATTTGCCTATCTCGTTTCCTATACGATAGCGCCACGCTTCTCCGACTTTCATCAGCAGATCTGAATGGAACGACAGTTCATCACTGATAGAATCAACAATCTTAAAACACATACTATCGTTGAAATCATGAATTACAGACGCCGTTGTTACATTAAGTAAAAAGCAATTATCCAGATAGCTCCTGTCTATGTACGATTCAATATGAGCTATAACGCCCGGTTTTCTTGCAGTGCTTGAATTTTCATCACCTTCAAGCGCCGCGATACTTCCGAATTCCTGCCAAGCCTTTGTCGAAGGCTTATGAAGCTGAGGTTTATATTTTATGCTGTCGCTTCCTTTTTCTTTATACGACCTCCAGAGCGTCATCTGCTCACCGAAAACTTCAACTTCTTCAAAATAATCTCCGCCTGAAATATAATAACCGTTCACCTTTCCGTTTTCTCTGCAAAGATACACACGTCTTGACATCAATGAAAGCAATGCCGCCTGATTATCGGGAACAGGTATCAGAGTATTGAACTCAGCTTTGTTGTTATCCTTTTCCCACGACGGAGTACTTACATACACGTCATATTCAGAATCGCTTTCTGCGTTGTAATTCAGCATAAGCGTTTCAAACAGGTTGTTTCCTCTGACCGCTATCAGCCCCAATATACTAACCCATGATTTCTTAGGTACTGGTTGTTTTGCCGCTGTATCGTCAAAACAGATTATATGTAACAACCAACGAACCGCTTCCGAATATGAAAGCAGTCTTCCGTCATTGTTCCTGTCAGAGAAAAGCCTGGGCTTATTGGCACTTTCAAAAAGCGAGCCGATCATTTTTGCTATACTTGTAGCCTTACCTTTACCGTTTACCTTGTTAGACTGATAAAACGGATACTCCTCATCAAACAGCCAGAAACGGTCATACCATTTTTCAAAATACTTCTCAAACGGCTTCATCGGAAATTTGCCGCTCCGATAAACCTCGATCCAGTTATCCGTAAGATAATTAATATCGTCCTCGGGATCAACTTCATCACCGTTTTTGTCGTACCTTGAGAATACCGTGTAGATCACCGCAAGCAGAAACCTCAGTACAGCCATATCCTGCGTTTTTGTTTCTCCTGCAAGCTCCGTGTAATCCTGTGCGTGTTCAAAGACCTGCCTTATGCTTATCTCTTTCACCTCGCACCCGTTGTCACGGACGCATATCCACGGTTCGTCGATCAGATTGAACTCTCTGTCCATATCAGCTTTCTTCCTCCTTTATTTCTTCAAAACCTCTTTCGGTGCTGTATTTATACGTTCTGCCGAGCATACTTATCTTGTTATTTCCGTCAAGCAAAAGCAATATCTCACCTTTGAGCCACTTTGCATTCCTCCACGCCTGAGGCATAGAGTTTGCCAGTATCTCAATCGTTTTACCAAAATTATAAGACTTTCTGAAAAATGCCGGCAATCTCAGTCTTTGCTTTGCTATCAGCTTTGCCTGTGCATTATCGGGTACAGAAGTAATATCAAACACTGCGTCCCGTGAAAACAGCGAATACTCCGTATCGGATGTTTTCACAAGCACAAGTGCTTCTATGGTTTCCTGCCCGTCACGCACCGCCGCTTCACCGTCTGAATCATTGTTCAGCTCTCGCCTGTTGATCATATCGCTAAGCGTTGAATCACTGCGATTAATTTTTTGTGACGGTATGCAATATTTCTTGGCTCTTTGCTTTTTCTCTTTTTGTTCATCACTATATTTTCTATACTCTGCGGTCTGTTGTTCATCATTGTCGGGTTCGGAATAAACAGCGCCGACAAGCTCAGGAATACATCCCGGTATAACAAGTTTATCCGGCAGATATTTTTCAGTTTGCTTCAGTATCCAACCGGAGTAAACACTCTTGCTGAAATCTTCCGGGATCAACACGCACAGCTCCGGTTCGGATAATTTATCCGGACGTGTGCGGTTATGTCTGTGCAGTCTGCCTGAACGCTGTAACAACAGATCCATAGGGCAAAGTTCGGTTATCATATAGTCAAAGTCTATATCAAGCGACTGTTCAAGCACCTGTGTACCGACTACTATCAGCTTGTCCCTCTTCTCACAGGTCGACTTCTTACCGACAAGTTCTGTTAGCTCACGCTCAATTACCGCTCTGTCAGTCGATATAAGTCTGCTATGGAAACATATAACACGATAATCAGGCATATTCGCCGCTATTGTGTCGGCAAGTTCCTGGGAATAAGCAACGCTATTCACAATAACAGCCGCACAACCGCCGTCCGACAGTTTATCTTCAAGCAGGTTTACAATATCGTTGCTGTCATTTTCTTCTCTTCTGATTACTGTGATAGGCTTATCGGGGATATCAACAGGTATATCCTTCTGCTTTACCTCCGCACCGTCGCTCCAAGTCAGCACAGGATATGCCATACTGCTGTTGTCAAAACTGTTCTTACTGCCGGTATACCATTTTATCAGTTCCGCTCTCTTATCCGGCGGCAATGTTGCAGAAAGAATTATCACAGGCACATTATACGCCGCCATCCAGCGCAATGAATTTTCCAGATAAACGTACATATATCGGTCATAAGCATGGCACTCATCTATAATAACAGTCTTACCTGCAAGTCCCAGGTGCCTTAGCATAACGTGTTTCTGCTTTAACGATGCCATAAGAAACTGGTCAACTGTAGCAACAACAAATTCGGACAACAGCGCCTGTTTTCTTCCTTCAAACCAGGTATGAACCATTATATTGTCATTATCGTCATCGGAAATGTCGGATGCTCTTCCGTGGAACATCTCACAGTATTCGTCATTCATATCCGTCATACCGTGTGCAAGTCTGAGCGAATGTATATCATCAGTACCACTCGCCCAGGAATGAATACGATCAAATATTCCGTTAGCGGTTGCCTGCGTCGGCAGTCCGAAAAACATTCCGCCATAGCCGAAACGTGATGCAAGTATCTCCGTTGCCGCAAGTGCCGCCTCAGTTTTACCTATTCCCATAGGTGCCTCAAGTATGTATATACCGGGCTTATTGCAAAGGCTTACAACATTCATAAATTCACGCTGTACGCAGTTCGGTTTGAAGCCGAAACGCTCTTCAAAAAAGCTGTCGCTATCAGCGATAAAATCGGCATACCAGCTGTCCGTAAGCGAAAGCTTGTTCCACGCTCTTCTGACACGCTCCTCACACTGCTCATCGGTGAGTTTTTCTTCGATGTCTATGTAAGGAAAATAATCGGTGTTGCTCGCTATCCAGTCACTCATTACGAGCAGTCCGGTAATCAGCATCTGCGCCGCAACATCGGGATTCGGCAGATTTTTGACATCTTCAAATCCGGTTACGCTGAGAGCGTATTCCATCCATTCCGCTCTTATCTGTGTCCATTCGTTTACGTTAACCTTGCCGTGTCCGTAATAGTTAGCCTCAAATGAACATTGCCCCCTATCCGCCGAACAATCGCCGTGATGTGCGCCAACAATGACTGCGGTTGGCGGTGCAACCTCAAATTCTTTTTTCAGAATATACTGTCCCGCTATGTTATGCGGTGACTCTGATATCTGTGTCAGACCTGAAAGGTCGATACCCGCGTCAAACAGTCTGTCATCCAGACCCTGAATATTATCTTTAAGCTTTCGTTGAAACGCCGGAGTTAATTTTCCTATATCATGCACCAGTGCAATGAACTTACAATAGTTGCACACAATTTCTTCTGCGTTCTCCGAACTCTCAATGCCAATCGCAGCACACAAGCGCCTTCTGACATTCTGAGCGATCCATTTATTGAAAAGTCGCTTTATTATCCCGGCCGTATCACTTGCGTGAACATTGAAAGGCAACCATTTTGTGTTGTCTTCAAAGCTGCTTTTTGCAGCTAACAGTTCTGATGTTTTCATTTCATATTCTCCAAATATGTTTCATTAATTGACATTATACTACTATTTTTATGCTAAGTCAATATAATTGAATACATTTTATTATACAGTATGTCTAATTATATCGAATTAATTGAAAGTAATGATATGTGCGGTTTGCCTTGTATGTACAAGCCTTTGTACCGCTAATTTTGGTTGTTGTACTGAAGGTGTACTTATTACCACTCTTTGTAACAGTAACTCCCGAAATATTGAAAGCACTTGCAGGCATATTACTGTTATTTTCATCAGTTAGCGTAATGGAATATTTCTTAGTTGATGAATTATATTTCATTGTATGAGTAGGAGCAGTAGCTTTCGCTCTTCCGGTAAAACTCGGTACAAGTGAATACGCTTTCATCTTGTTCAGGATATATTCATAGCACTTTTCGGCAGGTCTGCCCTTTAACTGGTCGTAATAAGCTGTTTTAGGTGTATTAGGAATAATTGAATTAACAGCCAGGTCACTTTTACCGTATCCTGTACGCAGATCTTGCTGAATTTCCCACGATACTGCCTGTGTAGCGAACCAAAAGTCATCAAGATTTGTATTTGCTACAGGTGATGATTTTGTATCGCTGTTAAAACCGCCTAATAGAGCGATTTTTAAATCTCTGCGGATTGCATAGGGAAGATTCATTAAATAGGTATTATTGTTACCTTCACCTACATAAGAACTTCCTGTGTTATATGCAACACCGGCTTCAATACATATAGCGGGCTGAATAATGCCGTTCTTACTTACGCCTAACTTTGCGTGAGTAGAAGCATAACGAGTTGCTTTTCCTATGCTACCGTCCGACTTATAGTAGATGTAGTCGTAATTGTACTTATCGGCGTAAGTCTTACCGTCAGAACCGACAAAATCACCTATCATTGCGGCATACACGGTATCGCCCTTACCCCATTCAGCCGCTAATGTCTGAATAGGAAGTGCTACCAACATCATAATGCTTGCCAAAAGCAAGCTTGTCAGCTTTTTGAATTTGTTTTTCATACTGATTTCCTTTCTTGATTTGTATTTGTATATATAAAAAAGCAGTCCTACGGGTGCGGACTGCTTTGAATTTTTGCTTTCAGAAAAAGAAAAAGAGCTTTGAATTTTATACTCTCAAAGCTCTTACATATTCAATTGTTCACAAATACGAAATGCGTTTAAATTTATGAATAAACTACATCAGCAGTTTAACCTCTTAAAAAGTATATAGCATATGCTTTTGTCAGCTTTCCGTTTTCATCTCGTACATCCAAATCTTCAGATATGTCCTGAATGTACACTTTGAAATAGTCGCCTTTTTTCATAAACCCTTTTATGTTGTCCTTTGCAAAGCTCTCAACATCTCTTTTAATTACATTGGGGTGCAAATCGTAAGAGATAACAAGAGGTGTAAACCACGTGCTACCTTCGGGAGTCCAGGTTGGATCTTCAAGGTTTTTTAATCCGTAATTGTTTACAGCGTCATCAACAATGACCTTCTTTATAGCTTCAAGGTCAAACGGATACTCATATATGGACTTCGGCTTGCTTTCCTGCTTCTTCGTTGTTGTCTGTGAAGGCTTAGGTGCTTCAGCTTTCTTTGTGGTTGTGATTGTAGTCTGAGCTACCTTATTATCGCTTAGATAGTCACCGTGTATAAAGCTACCGTCAGAAAGTTTGAAGTAGCCTGTATCGGTCTTGGCTGTCACTGTCACCTTGTCGTTCACGCTGTACAGCTTAACTGTGTCAGCGCCGAGTACAGCTTTCTTACGGCTGTAGCAGTCGGTGTTGACGTACTTTGTACCGCTTGCCTTTGTTTCTGTCCATTCGGGAGCAGGCTTTGTAGTAGCGGCGGTTGTTGTCGTTGTCGGCTTTGGCTTTGCCGTTGTTACCGCTTTTGTGGTGGTAGTGGTAGTTTCAGCTATCTTTGTTTCCTGTGGCTTTGTGGTAGCTGATGTTGTGGCTGTGGTAGCCGCAGTCTGAGCAGTAGTCGCTTCGGCTTTCGGCTCGTCAATCCTATCCATCACTGCCGGAGCGGTAGTTGTGGTAACTGCCGTTTCGGGTACGGAGGACGTTGTGCTGCTTGCATTGCCTGCCGTGCAAGCACTGGTCAGTATTACGCTGATAAGGGTTATTGTTGCGAGTATGGTGTGGGTTCTTTTCATTTTTGTGTCCTCCTTTGTGGGATTTGGTACTATTTCCTCAAGTATATTGTACCATAAAAACTGACAAAAGTCCAGCACTTACCGAAATACACAAAAACCGCCCCGTGAAAAACACAGGGCGGTAAAATATTCATTTAGTATTATCTATCAGTCAGCCAAAAAACTGCTCATAAGTGTATGACCCTCAGCGATATAATCGCCTGTCTTAGCCGCACTCTCCTCGCAGAAGCAATCAACACCGTCCAGCTTCTTTCTGCTGTCATAGATCATGAACGGCACAGGAGCATTTGTATGTGTTCTCAGTTCAAGTGGTGTGGGATGGTCGGGACAGATAAGGATCTTTATATCCTCGTCCTTGAATTCGTCAAGCAGCTTGCCGAGTATCTTTTCGTCAATAAGGCTTATTGCCTTTACCTTATTGTCAACCTCGTGACGGTGACCGCATTCATCGGGAGCTTCAACATGGATATATACAAAATCCTTGCCGCTCTTCAGTGCGTCAACAGCAGCCTGAGCCTTACCGTCAAAGTTTGTATCTATGTAGCCTGTTGCACCGTCAACCTTGATAACGTCCATTCCTGTGAACTTGCCGATACCTCTGAGCAGATCGACCGCAGAGATCATAGCGGCGCTCTTTCCGTACTTTTCGGCAAAAGGAGTAAGTTCCTTGCGAACACCCTCGCCCCAGAACCATATACTGTTTGCAGGACGAAGACCTCTTTCGATTCTCTTCAGGTTAACGGGATGGTCCTTCAGCAGATCGTAGCTCTTCTTCATCATCTCAATAAGCACCTTGCCGTTTTCGTTCACACCAAGATGCGTCTTTATCGGCTTGCCTGTTATATCGTGGGGAGGAGTCAGCGTGCCTATATCGGTCGTACCGTGATCCCATATCAGACAATGACGGTAGCTTACACCGCTGTAGAATCTGAATTCATCCGTACCAAGCTTTTCGTCAATGAACTTTATAAGCTCTGCGGCTTCTTCTGTAGATATATCGTCGGCACAGTAGTCGAGTATTGTCTTGTCCTCGTAAACCGGCTCGTCCGACAGCGTTACAAGATTCGTTCTGAAAGAAACGTCCGTAGGCTTCATATCAATGCCTATACTGCCTGCCTCTAAAGGACTTCTTCCCGAATAATATATTGCAGGATCATAACCGAGTACGGAAAGATTCGCAACGTCACTGCCGGGCTTCAGATTGTCCTCGACCGTCTTTACAAGACCTACTCTTGATACCTTTGCAAGCTTGTCCATATTAGGCTTGTGTGCAACACTCATAGGTGTTCCGCCTATATCCTCACGGGGAAGATCGGCCATACCGTCGCAAAGTAATACTGCGTATTTCATTTTTTGTTATCCCTTTCTTGCATAAAAATCCGACCGAAAATACGGCTGAAAAAACCGCTTTTTCCTGTCTTATCTATTAAAGTATAGCACAATGTCTGCAATAAATCAATATAAAAATTGCAAAGCGACTTGTTTTTGCTTTATCTTGCCGTATCGGTAAGCAGAATTTTACACGGATATTTTCCGACATAAAATCAAAAATATCATCAAGGACGGTGATATTTTGAATATTTCCAAAAAAGAATACGCACAGCTTGCCGACCGTTATTCCGCACCGAGCAAGCTATATATAACAGTGCCGAAAGCGTTTGTAATCGGCGGACTTATCTGCTGTACAGGGCAGTTCTTTACCGATTTATATATTATGATAGGAAACGATGCAGATACTGCGTCAGCGTACACCTCAATAACTCTTGTGCTGATAAGCGCCTTGCTGACGGGCTTCGGTCAGTATGAGCGGATAGCAAAGCACGCAGGCGCAGGCACTCTCGTTCCTATAACAGGCTTTGCGAATGCCGTTGTTTCCCCTGCCCTTGAATTCAAGACCGAGGGTCTCATTCTCGGTACGGGCGCAAAAATGTTCATCATTGCAGGGCCCGTAATAGTCTACGGCATAACAGCGGCATTTGTCTACGGCATAATTCTGTTCGTTATAAGTCTTTTCGGAGGTTGATATGGCTAAACTGATTTCAGAGGGTACAATAGAGTTTGACCGTGGTGTGTCGGTTTATTCCTGCGCCGCCGCAGTCGGAAAAATGGAGAGCGACGGACCTCTCGGCAACTGCTTTGACTATGCCGCAGAGGGTGCAGAGCTTGGACTTACCACTTGGGAAAAAGCCGAAAGCACCTTTCAGCAATATGCCTTTGATGTTGCCCTTAGAAAAGGCAAGCTCATAAAAGAGGATATTTCATTCATTTTCGCAGGCGATCTGCTTAACCAATGCACAGGCTCGGCATACGGCCTGCGTGACACCGATATATCATTTATCGGACTTTACGGTGCCTGCTCGACAATGGCTGAAAGTCTTGCTATGGCTTCGCTTTTTGCGGATATGAGGCTCGGTGAATATTTTGCCGCCGTTACCTCGTCACACTTCTGCTCTGCCGAAAGGCAGTTCAGATTCCCTATAAACTACGGCGGCGTTCGTCCCCCTACTGCTCAGTGGACAGCTACCGGTGCAGGCTGTTGCATAACCTCGGCAGCTGAAAAACCGCCTTATGTAAAGCGTGTCACGATAGGCAAGATAACCGACATGGGCATAAAGGATGCAAACAATATGGGTGCGGCTATGGCAGGTGCGGCATACGATACGATAAACCGACACCTGCTCGCCACAGGAACATCTCCTGCCGATTATGACGTAATCTACACGGGAGATCTCGGACAGGTCGGCTCGGAGCTTATGTGCGAACTTTTCCGCCGTGACGGAACAGAAATCAGCCATAAGCACAAGGACTGCGGACTTATGCTGTACGACCGTGAAAAGCAGGATGTACACGCAGGCGGCTCAGGATGCGGCTGCAGTGCCTCGGTACTGTGCGGACATATCCTGCCGCAGATAGCCGAGGGAAAGCTCCACAGAGTGCTGTTTGCCGCTACCGGTGCGCTTATGTCAACAACTAAAGTACAGCAGGGCGAAAGCATCCCCGGCATATCCCACCTTGTAGAAATTTCAGACGCTTTATAACAGGAGAAAATTTATGCAGTATTTATGGGCATTTTTAGTCGGCGGTGCGCTTTGTGCTATAGGTCAGTTACTTATCGACCTTACGAAGCTCACCCCCGCAAGAATACTTGTAGCCTACGTTGTTTCGGGCGTGATTCTCGGAGCGGTAGGTCTTTATCAGCCGCTTGTCGATTTTGCAGGCGCAGGTGCGTCCGTACCGCTTACGGGCTTTGGCAATCTGCTTGCAAAGGGTATGAAAAAAGCTGTGGAAGATGACGGTTTACTCGGAATCTTCACGGGCGGATTTACCGCCTGCTCGGCAGGAGTTACCGCCGCAATGATTTTCGCTCTTGCGGTATCGCTGATTTTCAACAGAACAGACAGAACAAGACAGGAATAAAAACAACCGCCGACCTCACAGCCGGCGGTTCAGTCTGTCGAAAAACCTATATATTTTTGAAAATGGGGTTTGGGGCGTAGCCCCAATGCGGGTTGTCAGTCGTTGGTGTCGCTGCGTCGTGCAGCGACTGTGTGCGACTGACTGCAAGCATCCTTGCTTGGTGAGGGCGGCAGCCCCACACTCAGCCCCGGCACGGGTGCCGGGTGTGTATGCCCAAAGGCTCTGCACGATGCAGAGCCAACAAAGCATACACAGCCCCTTCCCACGGGGAAGGGGTTTGGGGATAGGGGTTGAGAACAAGCACTTTTTTGAAAAAACAGACTTTTTCTACAAGTTGAAAACCGTGAGTATCTTCTTATAACTCACGGCTTAATCGTTTTTAACTTTTACGGCAGTTATATAAGCCCGTAACGGACTACTTCCTTTATTCTGCCATTTTCGATGATAACTCTCGGAATACGCAGAGCAACCGCACAGGTAAGCTCATATCCTATGGTATCAATAAGCGACGCATTGTAATCTACGCTTGTTTCCCTGCATTTATCGGAATAAACATAAACTATATCGCCTGTTTTAATATCCGGCACATTGCTTACATCAACTATAGTCTGATCCATGCAGACCCTGCCGACTACGTTGCACAGCACGCCGTTTATAAGCATTTTTCCCTTGGAACTGAAATCACGGAAATATCCGTCAGCGTATCCTATCGGTATAACGGCGACAGTCATTTCCTTTTCGGCGGTATATGTTCTGCCGTAGCTTATCTGCGTACCTGCGGGAATTGTTTTAAGCTGAGAAACGACCGATTTTACCGTCATCACACTTTTCATATCAAACGGCACTTCAAGCGGATAGTTAGGGTAATGACCGTACAGTATAACACCGGCACGGACTATATCTCCGCCGAAATCGCCGTGATAGATTATTCCGCCGCTGTTCTGCGAATGGATAAGAAGTCCCTTGTCTTTTGCTATCTTCATCAGCTTTTCCTGCTGTCTGTCGGTATACTCCACATCTGACGGGTCAAGGCTGTCAGCCGCCGCAAAGTGAGTATATGCGGCCTTGCAGTCAAGTCCGGGCATAGCAAGAATATCAAGCATTTCCTGCTGTGAGTCAATTCCTACACGGGTCATACCGGTATTCACTTTGATATGCACAGGGAGCTTTACTCCCTTGCTTACGGCATAATCGCTGAGCTGCTTTGCATACTGAACGCTTCCTGCCGTCTGGGTTATCCCGTATTCGAGAAGTTCATCGAAATAATCCTCATCGGTATATCCGAATGTGAGGATAGTACCGGTAATTCCGTGACAGCGGAGCTTTTCGCCCTCCCAAAGATTAGAAACGCCGTAATACTTCACACCAAGCTCCTGCAATTTAAGGCAGACCGCCTTGTCATCGTGACCGTAAGCGTTGGCTTTAACAACGGCAAGTATATCCTTGCCCTTTGCGAGTTTTTTTATCTCGTTATAATTATGCTCAAGTGCGTCAAGGTCAATCTCCGCCCACGCACGTTTCAGAAATCTGTTCATTACAAAACCTCTTTATACAATTAATATCGGGAATATCGGGAAAAACAGCAAGAATATCATACCTGCGACAACAAAATCCGTTGTAAAATAAGCCTTGTTTTTTTTCTCTTTTTATGCTATTATAGTATTATACTATTTTTCTGAGTAAATTTCAAGCCTTCGGAGGTTGATAAATTTGAATAAAAGAAGAAGAAGCAACTGGTATATCTACGTTATCACATTTGTGGTAACGGGTCTACTTCTGATATTGGTTTCATCCATATTGCTAAAATCATTCTATGACTCGCAGGATAAGGACGCAACAGTAAACGTTTCGCAGAATCAGACGGCTATTTTCACTCCGGATTCAACCTACGATTTTTCTGTTCTCGTGACGCTTTCCGCCGATAATGACAAGACGCCCGATAAATACATGACAATTACATACATAGCCAAGAACAACACATTTGTTCTTATGCCGTATCTTCCTAATGCCGTAATTGACGGCGGAAATACCATTAAGCAGATATGTGAGCAGTCGGGAGAGGCGGAGGTTGCAAAACAGCTCTCGTCAAAGACCGGTCTTAGCATAAACAAATATATCCGCTTTACAAAATCCACGCTTACAGAGCTGTTCGATATGGTAGGAAACACAACGCTGACCGTACCGAGCGAGATAAAGTACGAGAATAAAAAGGATAACACCGTGACTATTATAAAGAAGGGTACGCAGATTTTCACCGCCGAGCAGATGTACGCTTACCTCACACTGTCCGATTACGGAGTCAAGGACGAGCTTTATCCCTGCAAGCTGAACGCAACGGTCATTTCATCGTTTATAGATCAGAATTTCATCGGCACAAGCAGTAAAACGCTGGACGAATATATTAACTTTATTATCAATTTCACCAACACGAATATCGAGCAGAGCGATTATGACGCAAAGGTAAAGGCAATCGTCTATACGCTGTCGCAGAACAAGTCGAGCGTGACCGATTTCTATATTCCTTACGGTGACAAGAGCGGCGATGACTATATCATTGACGATAACAGCTGGAACAGTGCTAAAAAGGCTTTGGGAACAGGCTAAAATTTATCATCAAAGCGGCGAATGTTAAAAGCAGTCGCCGCTTTAATTATAAATATCATTAATATTTATTGTGTGAAAGGGTACTCTATGAAGAAAATCAGAATTTTTTTAGCTTTTGTGCTTACGGTTTCGGTGTTTACCGCCACCGCCTGCACATCTCAGACGGGCGAAGGCTCATCCGCTGCCGATTCGCAAAGCGTGTCACAGTCACAGGAAAACAGTGGCAGTTCCTCCGAAAGCGAAGCCGATTCATCGCAGACTGCCAAGCCGGTAACAGATTATACGACCTACGTTTCCAACACGGTAATATCGACCGGAAACAATTTCTGCATTGAAGAAGTGGAAAACATCACATACAGAGCATATCTTCCTGTCGAGGAATACGGCGAGCTTGAATATAAATTCTTCTTTACAAATACCGTAGACTCTACTTATTCGAAAGGAAAAATCGCTTTTGTCGGTAAAAGCGGAGGCAGCTACACCGTATCAAACGCTACCGTTGCAGACGGCGGAACAGGCGTTGAAGATGAAATAACCAACCGCACTCCCGTTACATTCGGAGGCGAAACCAAAAAGGACGTAAAGCCCGATGAGAGTTACACCAGCGACACGGTAACCATCAATATTCCCGAAGGACACTATCTTGTGTGGGAATGGACGGTTTCCGGCAAGGGAATACCCTGCACGAAAATGTCGACTCTTACCTCGACTACAAGCTCATCGGACGGCACGCAGTTCAATTACTGCGATGAAATTCCGCTCCCTCAGCTTATAGGCGCAAAGAGAAAAGTAAAGCACACTTTAGCCGCTATCGGCGACAGTATAACGCAGGGCTGTCAGACGGAATTTATGAAATATGAGTTCTGGGCTTCAAAGATATCGACACAGCTTGGAAGTGATGTAGCATTCTTCAACTGCGGTCTTGGCTGGGCAAGAGCAAGTGACGCTGCGGCAAACGAAAGCTGGCTTTCAAGAGTATCGGAGTATGACACGGTAATTGTTGCTTTCGGAACAAATGATATAGTATCCGGAAAATACGAGGGAAAGAAAAGCACTGCGGAAGAGATCGAGGGCTACCTTGACACGATAGTTTCATATCTCACCGAAAAGGGCTGTGATGTAATCCTGTTCAACGCACCTCCTCAGGACTTCAAGGAAAAGAACGAAGCTGTCAGAACGGCTCTCAACGAAAAAATACCGGCTATTGCCGAAAAATACGGAGCAAAGTTCTTTGACTTCTCTGCTCTGCTGTCAACCGAAGCTGAACCCGGAAAGGCGGTTTACGGCGGTCATCCGAACGGCGAAGGCGGCACTGTTGTAGCAGATGCTTTTGTAAAGCAGTTCGGAAGTATGTTTGAATAATTTTAAATTTATATATCATCAAAAAACGGCGGTTGCAATACTGCCGTTTTTGTAATTTATACCATCGCATTTCTGCGTTTTTACAGAATATCGTTTTTTCATACGCTCATAATAATAACGCACAGCATATTGATTATAAATATGCCGAACAGCAAAACGGATACTGAAATCCTAATGATCCGAATAAACGAAAGGAAAAACGGTATGAAAAAGACAGCAGCTATATTAGCTTCCATAGCCGCTATGAGCTTATGCGGTTTATCTGCGTCTGCGGCAGACGGCGATAACATCATTGACGGTGTGTTAAACGGCGCAGAGGAGATTGTTGACGGAGTTGTAAGCGGTGCGGAAGAAATCATCACTCCCGGCGGCTCGACCTCTGTTGACGAAAGCACAAACGACAGCACAGCTATACCCGACACGGTTTCACAGGTAACACCCGGTGACAGCACAAGCAGTACAGGCAACGTAAACACAGGTGTTCCCGCTTTCGAGCTTGCGGCACTCGGTGCGGCGGCAGTAGGCGGTCTTGCGGCTATGGCTATAACGGTTCGCAAGAACAACAAGTAAATTGCTGAAATAAAACAAAACGCTCCTGCTTTATCGGCGGGGGCATTTTGATTATTTAC